>SXGT01141689.1_pt1 | contig 34829 bp, 24 predicted proteins | sample 3176221 | NCBI WGS metagenome assembly SXGT01 (sample SAMN11356862, study PRJNA531348) | freshwater metagenome | isolation source: freshwater sample F1-120 | place: China: Fuxian Lake, Yuxi | collected 2017-12-25 | reverse complement strand
TTGCGCTTGTCCTCGCGCAAGGCCTGAACTTTCTGAAGCGTATCTTTCGTCATGCGAGCATCTGAAGCCGCAGCCGAAACATACGAATCAGCCCCGGGTTGGCGAGGCTTTTGTTGGCGGAGGGGCGGCGCGGATTGGCTCCCGCGCGGGGTCGCACGGGCTGTAGCGGCGGGTCTATGACCGCCGGTTCGGCGCTCGCAGAGCGCCGCGACAGGGCACGGCTCAGTTCCGTGCCAGCGACTTGCGCGCGGTGGCGGAGCTGGCGGACTTGCGCGCGGCGGGCTTCGCCACGGAGGCGGGCTTCACTGCGACGTTGCGGGACGTGGCAGCGAGCTTGGTGGTCTTCGTCGCGGCGGCCTTCGGGGTGGCCGGAGTGATGGCGCGAGCGCGCGACAGCTTCGGAGCGGCGGCGGTCTGTGGGGGCCAGGTGCGGGAGGATTGGCTGGAGGCGCGTTCAGCGAGTTGCTGGCGCGTCTGGCGGAGCTGGGCCTCGGCCTGAAGCCAGTAGGTTTGCTCGCGGCCCGGCTGGCGTCCGTCCTTCTCCCAAATCAGGAAGGCGTGCAGGGCGATTTCGTCGTGGGTCACTGTGGTGGCGGTGTTCAACTGGTTCATGTCAGTGTGCTCGTTTGCTGGTTCAAGACGCCATTGCTGGCGGTTCAAAGGCGGATGAACCCTCGTTGCCCGGCCGATGCCAATCCGGCCAAAGCACGCATCAGTGCCAGTCGGGTGCGGGGAAATCTATCCGGGCGAGAGCGCCCGAAGGCGCAGCGCGGGTGTTAGGTAGGAGAAAGCGCTGGCGGTGTCAAGCGCGGCGCGGTCACTGGGCCGGCGGACGGGGCGCGCGAGACTCCTCTTTGCCGAAGACGCGGAAGAACCAGATGGCCTCGTAGCGCGGGAGCCGGTCCTTCGCGTCGCCCTTCATCCCGCCGCGCAGCACAATGCGAACGGTGTCCAGCAGGATGAACAGGTCGAGGAACAAGCTCATGTGCTTCATGTAGTAGAGGTCGTATTCGAGCTTCCACTTCGCATCCTCCACCGACGAGCCGTAGGGGTAATTCACCTGCGCCCAGCCGGTGATGCCGGGCTGCACCATGAGCCGCTCCTGAAAATAGGGGATTTGCTGCGCCAGCTCCTCGATGAACACGGGCCGCTCCGGGCGCGGGCCGACGAAGGACATGTCGCCCTTGAGCACGTTGAGGAGCTGCGGGATTTCATCAATGCGATACTTGCGCAGGAAATTGCCCACTGGCGTGGAGCGTGGATCCTTGCCGGCGGTGGACCAGACGGCGCCGTGCTTCTCGGCGTCCGTGCGCATGGAGCGGAGCTTGATGACGTTGAAGGGCCGGCCTAAACGGCCAGCGCGGACCTGCTTGTAAAAAGCCGGGCCAGCTGAAGTCAGCATCGTGGCGAGAATGCCCAGCAGCATTACGGGGCCGAGGAACACGAGGCCGAGCAGCGACACCACAATGTCGAACGCCCGCTTGACCTTCTTGATGTAGAGCATGTGCGGCTGCGCGCTGGCGGCGAGGAGCCACTCGGGCGTGATGAGCTCCAGCGGCACGAGCTGATGGACTTCCTCGAAGAGACTGACCAGCGGCATGACCTGCACGCCGGAGTAGCGCAGCTCGCAGAAGGCCTTGCACATCGAAGGGTCGCTGATGCTCTTGCTGGTGCAGAGCACGCGGTGGATGTTCTCGCGCCTCACGATGTCCTGCAAATCGCTGACCTTGCCCAGCACGCGCATCTCGCCGATGGGCTGGTAGTTGTCGTAGTGGATGAGGCCGGCCAGCTTTATGTTCTCCGTTCCGAGCGACTGGAAGAAGCGCGCCTCCAGCTCGTCGAACGTGCAAGTCATGATGAAGGCCACGCGTTCGCGGTAGTTGCGCAACGAGCGCAGCAGTAAGCCGTGGTGAATGAGGACGGTGCAGTAGGCGATCGCCACGCTGTAGAGAAAGACTTCGCGACCAATGGCCGTGGACTTCTTGATGTAGAAGAGCGGAAACATCAGCAGCACCGTGCCCACGAGGCAGATGGCCAGCACAATCGCCCGATTGGTCAGGCACTGCTTGTAACTCTGCGGCGAGTAGAGGCCGAAGATATAGACCAGGCAGGGGAACATCGCCGAGCCTAGCAGGATGCCCGGCAGGTAGGACGTGAGCCGCAAATGCACCTCGTCATCAGAGATCACGAAGTCCGTGCCGATGACGAACGCCACCGCGAAGATCACCGCATCCGCCACGAAGTGGATGGCCACGTGCAGCCAGTGCTGCTTGAGGATGCCGTTCGGATTCATGCGTATCTGGAACTCACGAGCGCAAGTTAGACGCCATCCGCAAACGCGCCAAGCCTGACTTTTCCCGACTCTGCCATCGGGGGAAACCCTGCAAGCCCGAGTTCACGGCACAATCACGCTCTTGGCAGACTGCCACTTTGCCGTCGTGCGCAGCGCCTCGTCCGCCTGCTCGATTGTGAAGCGGTGCGTGACCATCTCGTGGAATGGGAACTCCCGCTGGCGCCGCCGGAGGAACTCAATTCCCGCCTGTAAATGCCGTGGTTCGCTGGACCACGAGCCAAACACCGAGAGCTGCTTGCGAGTGATGACGTGCGGGTTGAACGCCACCGTCCCCGCGTCGCAATAGTGGCCGAGCACAAGATACTTCCCGCCATCGCGGCACAGTTCCATGCCCTCGACGACCGCGCTCGGATGGCCGACGCATTCCAGCACCACGTCCGCGCCGTAGCCGCCGGTCAACTCGCGCACGCGCGTGAGTCGCGCGGCGGGCGTGGGGACTTTCTCCAAATCAATCACCTCATCCGCGCCGAAGCGTTTCGCCATTTCCAGCCGGTGTTTCGGCGTGCCGATTACGATGACTTTGCCCCCACCCGCGCTCTTCGCCACCGCCAGTGCGGCGATGCCCACCGGCCCCGCGCCCTGCACCACGATGTTGTCCTGCCACGCGATTCCCGTGCGCTCGACGCCGTGAATCGCCGTGATGAGGGCGCAGCCCGCGCCGATGACCGACTCGGTGGGCAGGTCGTCGGGGAGCCTGAAAATCGTCGTGCGCGGGCGGAGGTAGTGGAGCTCCGCGTAGCCGCCGAGGAAGTGCGGCGCGCAATCGCACGGGTAACCGATGCCGTAAGCCCGACGCTGCGCGCAACGAGTCGGCTGTTTCTTCACCGCGCAGTAGTAGCACTGGCCGCAGGACACGGCGGAGTTCCACGTCACGCGGTCGCCGACCTTCAGCGGCTGGCCGGACCAATCTTTTTCAACCCCTTCGCCCAGCTCCGCGATGCGCCCCACCGTCTCGTGCCCGAGGATGACCGGCAGCTTGATGGGCAACTGCCCCTGCCACAGATGCACGTCCGTGCCGCAGATGCCGGCCATTTCCGTGCGCACGAGCACCGCGCCCGCCTCGACGGGCGACGGCACTTCGTAAGTGTGCAGCCGCAGCGGCGCGTTGAACGCTTCGAGGACGGAGGCTTTGGCAGTGCGCATGATGAAGCCAGTTTGGCGAACGCAGCGCGGTGGCTCAACGCGGAAGTTGCGGAGCGCCGATCTCCGACCGGCGCGATTCACCCCATGTAGCCGGTGGCAGGCAAGAACCCGTGTCGCTCCAAAGCCGTGACGGTCTGGCGGATGACTTCGACAGGCAAGCGGCTGCCAGCGTGCAAGCGCGGCGGCGTCACACTGGCCGCCTTCGAGCCATGCGCGAAGAAGTGGTCCATCGCCTTGTTCGCGTTGGCGAAGGCGTTGCCATCCGGCAGCCCGGCGACGAGGGCGAAGACTTCCTTCACAACGCCGGAGAGCCGGTCGGAGAGCTGCTGGGCTTCGGCGCGGCGACCCGCGAGAAGCAGCTCGATGACTTGGTGCAGCTCGCGACCGAAGCAGTTCGCCGTGCTGAGAAGGAAGCCGTCATAAGGCCCGCCACCAGACTTGAGCCAGCGCGCGTAGTCGCCCTCCGCGCCGCGCACAAGGAAGACGCCGCCGAAGTCCTGGCCCGAGTTCGCGACCCGATCCGCGCCGCTTGTGTCCTTGAACAAGATGAAGTTCGGGAAGCGTGCGGCGAGGTCGGCCAACGTCTCCGGCGACATCTCGTTCTGCGTGACCTGCGGGAGCTGGTAGAGCGCGGTGGGGAAGCCGAGTGCGAGGATGCCGGCGAGAGCGTTGCGGATGGTTTCCTGGGGCAGGTCTTTGCCCTTCGGCGGACAGACGGTGAAGGCAGGCGTGTTGCGTGTTGCGTGTTGCGTGAGTTCGGCTGGAAGCTCCCGGCCATACTCACGCAACACGGAACACGCAGCACCTGCCTCTGTCTTCAACACGCCAATGAGCAAGTGGAGTCCTAGCTTCGCGGTCTGCTCCTGCGCCAGGCGCAGCAGCTCGCGGATTTCCGCGTCGGACATTTCCCAGCCATCGCCGGTGGAGCCGGGGATGAGGAAGCCATTCACGTGCGGCGCGAGGTGGCACAGTTGTGCGGTGATTCGCGGGTGGTCGAGCGAACCGTCGTCGCGGTAGTGCGTGAGCAGCGGGCACCAGAGTGGCGGGATGCCGTGCGGGAAAAGGCGCGCGTGCCAGTCGGCGCGGGTGGCTGGTGGTTGCGTGCTCATGGAGCATCCGCCTCCTCACGTCGGCGGCTCCCGGGCGGAACTTATTCGTCGGCGTGCTCCGGCTTCGGTTCCGTGAGCCATTGGCTGGCCACGACGCCGACGATGGCGAACACCCCGGCCACCACGGCGGCGGTCAGGGCAATCTTCGCGGGGTCTGGCGGCTTCGCAGCGGCGAAGGTGAAGGTGAACCACGCCGCCGAGGTGCCGAGGATGCGGCCGCCGATGTTCGCGGCGAAGCTCTCGCCGGTGCCGCGCAGATGGACGGGATACACCAGCGGCAGGTAGTTGCCCCAGAAGCTGAAGGTGGCGACGACGAAGAAGCCGCACAACGCCGCGCCCCACTTCACAATCTCCAGGTTGCCGCTCTGGCCGAGGTTGTTGGAGAGCCACCAGAAGAAGAGCGTGATGCACCCCAGCGCGGGGACTTGGAAGATGCGCAGGACCGTCCGCTTGCTGACGACGAAGATGATCACGCCCGCCAGCGCGAGCCGGCCGGCCATGCCGCCGATTTCCTGCCACATCTGCACTTCGCCGGCAAAGCGCTCCGTCTCCTGACGGCCCGCTGCTGCGACGGCCTTGGCATCCGGGGCGGGTTTGCCAGCGTCCGCGGCGGCTTTCACCATCGACTCCTGCTTGGCCTTCGCGGCGACCTTCACGTCGGCCAGACCGGGGACAATCTGCGGCAGGTGCTGGATCGCGCCGAACGCCATGCCGTAGCACGAAGCGACGATGATGGCCGTGACGATGGTGGTGCGGGCCAGTTCCGGGGTGAACAACGCGCCGAGGCTGGCACGCTTGAGTTGGCCGGCTTCGCGCTTCTTGGCCCACACGGGGGACTCGGGCAGGAACGGACGGATGAGGATCAAGGGAATTGCCGGGATCAGCCCGGAGATGAGCGTGTAGCGCCACGCGTCGTGCCCGCCGTGGATGGCCGGCAGGCTGTTCGCGTAGTTCACGCAGAGCAGATACGCGCCGGAGACCATGAAGCCGCCGACCGAGGAAAACGCCTGTGTGAAACCGAGCACCTTCTCGCGCTGCGCGGGATTGGGGAACAGCTCGGCCAGCCACGCCACCGCCGCGACGAACTCGACGCAGACGCCGATGAAGACGAGGCAGCGGAAGAAGAGCAACTGCCACAGGCTTGTGCTCAAGCCCGCCGCCCCCGCCGCGAAGGCGTAAAGCAGGATGCTGAAGGTCAGCACCCGCCGCCGCCCCAGGCGGTCCGTGAGGTAGCCGCCGATGAGGCCGAAGATGCCGCCGAAGATGGCCGGCACGAAGAACAGCGTGCGCGCCCACTGCACATACATCTCGCCGCCAGGCAGCCATTGCGCCACGGCCTCCGGGCGGGCCATACCGCCCTGCACCATCTGCTCGATGAGCGGCGCGCTCAACACGGCGATGGCGGGCTTTACGATCAGCGGCAGCATCAGCAGCTCGTAGATGTCGAAGGCAAAGCCGATGACGGCGATGAAGCAGATCAGCCACTCGGTTGTGCCGAGCGCCTTCGGAGCCGGCGGTTGCGGAGAACTCATGGTGTGGAATTGGACACGAGGGTTGGAGGCGGGACAAGTGTTTTGTTACGCACCCGTATTATCAGGAGAGCGAGAACCGAGAAGCTGCCGAGGCTCGCCATGCTCGGCAAGGCCGCGCGCAGCGCGGCCCTACCGGGCTGAGGAAAAGGACGGATCAGGATCAGGCTTACGAGCAGGAGTAGAGCGCATGCTCGCAGCGCTCTCCCCATCTGTGTCCATCTGTGGCAAAAAATGCCGCCTCCTGACCTCGGCGGCTACTCGAAGGAAAGGTGCTTGTAAGGATGATGGTCGAGCAGGGTCGGGTGCCAGCCCTTGAGCTTCGGGGAGATGAGGTGCTGGCGGGTGTAGTGGTAGATGGGGATGATGGGCAGCTCGTCCATCAGGATGGTCTCGGCTTTCTGGAAGAGTTCGAGGCGGGCGGCGGCGTCGGCGGTGCGGGCGGCCTCGGCGATGAGGCGGTCGTATTCCTTGTTGCTCCAGCCGGTTTCGTTCTGGCCGCCGCCGGTGAGCCACATGTCGAGGAAGGAGTTCGCATCCACGTAGTCGCTCGTCCAGCCAGCGCGGCAAATCTGGTAGTTCATCTGCCGCTGCGTGTCCAAATACACCTTCCACTCTTGGTTCAGCAGCCGCGCATCGAGGCCGAGGTTCTTCTTCCACATTTGCTGGATGGCTTCGGCGATGACGCGATGGGATTCCGACGTGTTGTAGAGCAGCTCGAAGGGGGGAAAGCCCTTGCCGTCGGGGAAGCCGGCGTCGGCCAAGAGCTTTTTGGCTTCGGCCAGGTCGCCGGTGAGCTTGCCGCGCGCGGTGTAGCCGGCGGTGCCGGGCGGCGTGAGGTTGAACGCGGGGAGTTGGCCAGCTTTGAGGATGTTCTGGGTGATGGACGCGCGGTCAATGCCGAGCGCTAAGGCCTTGCGCACGCGTTTGTCGTTGAACGGCGGCTTGGTGATGTTGATGCGGTAGAAATAGGCCGCAAGATACTGGTCGATGCGGATGAGTTCAGGGTGGTTCTTCCGATAGCCGGGGATTTTTGTGAGCGGCACGGTGTCGGTGACGTGGAGCTGGTTCGCGCGGAACATGCGTTCCTCGGTCTCGGCGCTGGAGATGGGGTAGAAGGCGATGCCGTCGAGCTTCACAGTCTTCGCGTCCCAGTGGTGCGGGTTGCGCTTGATGGTGAGGACTTCGTTGACCTTCCACTGGTCGAGCGTGAAGGGGCCGTTGCCGACGAAGTGCTCCGGGCGCGTCCACTTGCTGCCGCGCTCGTAGGGCTTGCCGTGCTTGGCGATGGTCGGCAGGTGGACGGGCATCCACGACGTGTGGTTGATGAGCGAGAGGAAGTAAGGCGTGGGGCCGATAAGCAAGATTTGGAAGGTGTGGTCATCAATGACCTTGTAGCCGACCTGGGAGAAGTCCTTCAGCTTGCCCTCGTTGTAAGCCTGCGCGTTCTTCACGACGTGGTGCATGTAGGCGTATTGCGCCGCGAGCGTGGGTTCGAGGATGCGTTTGTAGGACTCGAAGAAGTCGCGCGCGGTCAGGGCGTCGCCGTTGGACCACTTGGCGTTCTTGCGGAGGAAAAACGTGTAAGTGAGCAGGTCCGGCGAAATCTCCCAGCGCTCGGCGGCTCCGGGCACGGGGTGCAAGTCCTTCGGGTCCTCGTCCGTGAGGCCCTCGAAGAGGCCCATGAGAATCATGTGCTCGGGCACGCCGGTGACAATCTGCGGGTCGAGGTCTGCTGGCTCGGAGCCGTTGCCGCGATGGAGGATCATCTTGCCCGGCGAGACGGCGGGGCCGGAGCCAAAGCCGGGGTCGGTCTTCGGTGCGCCGCCGCCGGGTGCTCCGGGTTGGTCGGTGGGCTTCTTGCAACCGACGAGCAAGGCCGCCAAACACGCGGCGGTGAACAGTGCTTTCATGGCGAGGAGCTTTTCGATTCCGGCAAGGCGAGGGAAGCGCAAAGTTTCCCCAGCCGCGCGGCCCTACCAGTGGGACGTGCGCGGATGCGTCTCCACCGACAAGCCGCTTGTCACCTGGCAGTCGTGTTGCCTACGCTTGCCGCACTTCGCCCCATGAAAGACTTCTCGCTCGCAGGACACGCCGCTCTTGTCACCGGCTCTTCGCAAGGCATCGGCCACGCCGCCGCCTGCGCGCTGCGCGAGGCGGGCGCAGCAGTCGTCTTCCACGGGCTTCAACCGCGCCCCGATACGATCCCGGCCGACGCCGACTACGTGCAGAGCGACCTCCTCGAACCCGCTGCTCCAGCGCACGTCATGCAGGCCGCGTTCATCGCGCAGCCGCAGCTCGACACACTCGTCTGCAACGCCGGGAGTTTCTTCGACACGCCGTTCCTCGACCTCACCCGCGAGCGCTGGGATCGGACGGTGCAGCTGAACTTCACCGCCACATGCTTCCTCGCGCAGGAGTTCGCAAAGCGACTCGCTGCCGCCGGACGCCCCGGTTCCATCTGCATCACCACCTCGACAAATGGCTTTCAAGCAGAGGCCGACTCCGTGGCCTACGACACCTCCAAGGGCGCGCTTGTCATGCTCATCCGCTCGCTCGCCGTCTCGCTCGCCGCGCACGGCCTCCGCGTCAACGGCATCGCCCCCGGACTGATCCGCACCCCGCTCACCGCCGTCTGGCTCGAGACGCGCTCGGAGGAACTGCTGGCGCACTACCGCAGGAAAATTCTCCTCGGCCGCATCGGCACGCCGGCGGACTGCGCGGGCGCGGTGGTCTTCCTCAGCTCGCCCGCCGCCGCCTACATCACCGGCGAGATCGTCACGATAGACGGCGGGTTGACGGTGCAGCAGATTGGCAAGCCGGAATAAGTCCGGCCCTCGCTGCTACCTGCGGGAGCATCGCGCGATGGTCGCCGTCCAACGGGGCATGAAACGCTCAATCGCCTTCCTCACCCTCCTCGGCTGGCTGCTCGCCAACATCCCCGCATCCGCCGCCGGCCTCATCGTTGTCACCGAGTCTCCGGAGGATCGCCGCATCCTGCCAACGCATCCCCCCGTCGTCGTGCCGCCACCTCGGTTCATTCCTCCGCCGCGTCCCTATGTCTTCGCACCTTTGGAGGTCAACTACCACAAGGTCAGCGCGCGCATCACGGACCAGGTGGCGGTCACGACGATTGAACAGGAGTTCTACAACCCGAACCCGACGCGGCTGGAGGGCACCTTCCTGTTGCCCGTGCCCAAGGGTGCGCAGCTCAACAAATTCACGATGGAGATTGACGGCAAGAAGGCCGAGGCCGAGCTGCTCTCCGCTGACAAGGCCCGCAGCATTTACGAGGGCATCGTCCGCTCGATGCGCGACCCGGCGCTGCTGGAATACATCGGCCAGGACGTGTTTCGTGTGCGCATCTTCCCCATCGAGCCACGCGGCACCAAGCGAGTCACCCTTAGCTATACGCAGTTGCTCAAGGCCGACGGCGGCCTACTCAACTATGTCTCACCACTGAACACCGCGAAGTTTTCCGCCAAGCCGCTCAAAAACGTCAGCCTCAAGGTCGAGCTGGAGGGCAAGCGCCCGCTCAAGGCGCTCTGGTCGCCGAGCCACGCGGTCGAGGTGAAGCGCGAGGGCGGCAAGGCCACTGTCGGCTTCGAGGCGCGCGACGTGAAGCCGGACGCGGATTTTCAACTGCTCTTCTCCTTCGAGGCCGGCGAGCTGGGCGCGAACCTTCTCACGCACAAGGTCGCGGGCGAGGACGGTTACTTCCTCCTGCTCGCCACGCCGGATGCGAGCGTGAAGGGCGGCAAGTCCGTGCCCAAGGACGTGTGCTTCGTGCTCGACACCTCCGGCTCGATGGCCGGCGGCAAACTCGAACAGGCGAAGAAGGCGTTGGCGTTCTGCGTGGAGAATCTCAACGAGAACGACCGCTTCGAAGTGCTGCGCTTCTCGACGGAGGTGGAGCCGCTCTTCGGCGAAGTGCTGGAGGCAAGCAAGGCCAATCGCCAGCGCGCGATGGACTTCATCAAGGGGCTGAAGCCGCTCGGCAGCACAGCCATTGACGACGCGTTGCGCAAGGCGCTCGCGCTCTTCCCCGCGCGCCTCGCGGGCGCGGCCCGCACTCCCACCATCATCTTCCTCACCGACGGCCGGCCGACCATCGGCGTCACGGACGAAAACACCATCTTCAAGAACGTGAAGGAGCAGAACGCCGGGCAGACGCGCATCTTCTGCTTCGGCATCGGCACGGACGTGAACACGCACCTGCTCGACAAGATCACCGAGGACACGAAGGCGTTCAGCACCTACGTGCTGCCCGAGGAGGATCTCGAAGTGAAGCTCTCGGCCTTCTTCACCAAGCTCAAGGAGCCGGCCCTGGCGAACCTGAAGCTCACTTTCCCCGAAAGCGTGCGCGTGACGAAGCTCTACCCGTCGCCGCTGCCGGACTTGTTCAAGGGCGAGCAGCTCGTGCTGGCCGGGCGTTTCGCTGGGGAGGCCAAGGGCAAGCTCGTCATCGAAGGCAGCGTCGCAGGCGAGGGGCGCAAGTTCAGTTACGACGCAGATTTCGGCACGGACGGCTCGCATGACTTCATCCCGCGCCTCTGGGCCACGCGGAGAGTCGGCTACCTGCTCGATGAGATTCGCCTGCGCGGCGAGAACGCGGAGCTGAAGGAGGAGGTCACCGAGCTGGCGCGCAAATACAGCATCGTAACGCCTTACACCGCGTGGCTCATCACCGAGGACGAGACGCGGCGCGGCGTGGCGATGGAGCGCCGGCTCCTGCCGCAGCTCCGGGCGGATCGCGAGGCCAATGATCAGGCGGCCGCGTCCTACGACAGCTTCAAGAAGCTCAAGGACGGCGAAGTGGCCGTGGGCGGCGCGCGCCTGGCCTACGAGTTGAAAGCGGCGGATTCATCCGGGCTTGCGCAGCAGCGCGCGAATCAGTCCGTCGCGCGCAGCTACGGTGGAGTTGCGTCGGCCCCGGCGTCGGTGTCCGGGCCGGTCATTGCAAACCCCATGCCGCGTGGTTCTGCCAAGTTCAATGTGGCCAGCCCTGTCGCCGACGCCGCCACGCGCGTCGCCCAATACGCGCAGCAGAACCGCTTCGTGGCTGGCAAGAGCTTCTACCAAAACGGCGCGCAGTGGGTGGACGCCGAGGCGCAGCAACTCAAGGACGCGAAGCCCGTAAAATTCCAGTTCGGCTCGACGGAATACTTCGCCCTGCTGGGCAAGGAGCCGCGCGCCGCGCAGTGGCTCGCGCTGGGCCGCAACGTGCAGTTTGTCATGGGCGGCACGCTCTACGAGGTGGCGGAGTAGTTCCGTGCCGGCGACTTTCAGTCGCCGGCTGGCACGTGCCCAGGTCTGGGGTTTTGCCTGTCCACACCTCACGGACGGCGACTGCAAGTCGCCGGCACAACTGAGGTGTTTTCCCCATGCCTTCCCCGCTGCGCAAGGCGCCGGCGCTGCTCAGAGTCACGCGTGAGACAGGTCTGGCAATTCGTGGATGAGGCACTGCCGGTGCTGGCGTTCCTCGTCTATGTGGCGGTCGAGGCCATCGTCATCTACGGAATGCTGCGCTGGGTCGGGGCGATCTGAGGTGGCTGAGTGCAGCGCGAAGATTCGCTTTGACGGCGCGGGCGGCGGGGATTGAACTGGCGGCCAGCAACACCAGTTCTAACTCTTCCATGAAAGCCTCCCTCTCCCGCCGTTCCGCCCTTGCCACCGTGGCTGCGACAGCCGCAGCGCTTTCCCAGCGCCTCTCCGCCGCCGATGCCGCCGCCAAGACTCGTGTGAACCACTCCGTCTGCAAGTGGTGCTACTCGAAGATTCCGATCGAAGACTTGTGCAAGTCGGCGAAGGACATCGGCCTTTCGTCCATCGAGCTGCTGGAGCCGGCGGACTTCGCGATGCTCAAGCAATACGGCCTGAACTGCGCGATGGTGAGCTTCCCGCAGAAGAACGGCCTGGGCGGCATCGGCAAGGCCTTCAACCGTCTGGAGCATCACGACACGCTGGTGGAGATTTACACGGAACGGATCAAGCAATGCGCTGACGCTGGCTTCAAGCAGCTCATTTGCTTCTCCGGCAACCGCGCGGGCCTCGACGACGAGGCGGGCTTGAAGAACTGCGCGGCGGGTTTGAAGCGTCTTCTTCCGCTCGCCGAGAAGAACGGCATCACGCTCGTGATGGAGCTGCTCAACAGCCGCGTGAACCACAAGGACTACCAGTGCGACAAGTCCGCGTGGGGCGTTGCGCTGTGCAAGGCCATCGGCTCCGAGCGCTTCAAGCTGCTCTACGACATCTACCACATGCAGATCATGGAGGGCGACGTGATCGCCACCATCCAGCGCGACCACCAGTATTTCTCGCACTACCACACCGGCGGCGTGCCGGGCCGCAACGAGATTGACGACACGCAGGAGCTGAACTACCCGGCCATCATGCGCGCCATCGTGGCCACGGGCTACAAGGGCCACGTCGGCCAGGAGTTCATCCCCAAGCGCGAGGACAAGCTCGCCTCCCTCAAGCAGGGCGTGAAGATTTGCACCGTGTAACTGGCGCTTTCACCAACCATGAACACCTCCCGCCGTTCCGCCCTCAAAACCGCCGCCACGTTTGCCGGCGTGTCCGTGCTCACCTCGTCCAAAGTCCGCGCCGCCGAGGCCCGAGATTTTTACGTCGCGAAGAACGGGCGCATCAACCAGTCGCTCGTCACGTGGAACTTCCGACCGCTCACCATCCCTGAGCTGGCGAAGCTCTCGGTTAAGTTTGGCGTGAAGTCAGTCGAGCTGGTCGGGCCGGAGCATTGGCCGATGCTCAAGGAGCTTGGCCTCAAGTGCGCCATCGCCGGCAGCCACGGTTTCGCCAAGGGCTTCGCGCAGCCGGACCAGCACGCGGAGTGCCTCAAGGTGCTGGAGCAGCGCATCGAGCAATGCGCCGCGCATGGAGTGCCAAGCGTCATCAGCTTCTCCGGCTTCCGCAAAGGGCTGACCGTGGACGACGCCACGAAGAACACCATCGAGGGCCTCAAGAAGATCGCGCCCTTCGCTGAGAAGCACAAAGTCACCATCGCGCTGGAGATGCTGAACTCGAAGGTGAACGTCGAGATGAAGGGCCACCCGGACTACTTCTGCGACGACATGGACCTAAGCGTGCGCATCCTCAAGGCTGTCGGCTCGCCTTACGTTAAGGTGCTCTATGACATCTACCACGTGCAGATCATGCACGGCGACGTCATCAGCCGGCTGCGCCAATACAAGGACTACATCGCCCACTACCACACCGCCGGCAACCCGGGCCGCAACGAGATTGATGACACGCAGGAGATCAACTACCCACCCATCATGCGCGCCATCGCTGAGACGAAATACACCGGCTACGTCGGGCAGGAGTTCATTCCCGTGAAGGCGGACAAGGTGAAGTCCATCAACGAGTCGGTGAAGCTGTGCGACGTGTGATCTCGTAGCGGAACTATTCGGCAATTCACAGTGCGGGTCCGCCTCCTTACCCCGGCGGGTGCACGAACTTGCCGGGGCTGGTGAAGGCCCGCGGCATGGGCGCGCGATGTCCAACCGCGCATCCTCCCTTGCGGGCATTTGGAGATCGCGGCTGAGTTTGGGCGAGGTCATTTCCGCGGAGTTTTGACTGCGGCAAATCCAGCCTCTTTGCAGCCAGCCAACTTTGAATGACGGCCAGAGGTGCCGGGTCAAACGCCGTGCCTATGTCTTTGAAACCCTTTTGCAGTGCCGCGCTGCTGGTCGCTCTCCTGCTGGCCACGTTGCCCGCCCGCGCCGCGCTATTCGGTGCGAAGCCCGCCCCGGTGGACTTCAACCGCGACATCCGGCCTATCATGTCGGACACGTGCTTCAAGTGCCACGGCTTCGACGAGCAGACGCGCAAGGGCAAGCTCCGCCTCGACGTGCGCGAAGACGCCCTCAAGGCCGGCACCTCCGGCAAACCCGCCATCGTCCCCGGCAAGCCCGACAAGTCCGAAATCATCGCCCGGCTCTTTACGAAGGATGCCGACGACCTCATGCCCCCGCCCAACTCGCACAAGGCCATCACGCCCGCGCAGAAGGAGCTCTTCCGCCGCTGGGTGGCCGAGGGCGCGAAGTATCAGGGGCACTGGGCGTTTGAGACCGCAGTGGCCCCGCCGGTGCCGAAGCGGGAAGTAATCAGCAAGACAGTGTTCAGTGTTCAGTCGCCGGGAGCCAAGTCCTCAACTGACCTGCTGAAAGCTGGCTCACTAAACACGATTGATTCGTTCCTCGCCGCGAAGCTCGACGCGGAGAAACTCAAGTTCCAGCCCGAAGCCGCTCGCGAAGTCCTCTTCCGCCGCGTCACGCTCGCGCTCACGGGCCTGCCGCCCACGCTCGCTGAAGTGGACACCTTCCTCGCCGACAAATCTCCGCGCGCTTACGAGCACGTCGTGGACCGCCTGCTCGCCTCCCCGCACTTCGGCGAGCGCATGGCCGTTCCGTGGCTCGACCTCGCGCGTCACTCGGACTCGGCGGGTTATCACAACGACTCCCTCCGCGAGACGTGGCTCTGGCGCGACTGGGTCGTGCGGGCGTTCAGCGACAACAAGCCCTTCGACAAGTTCACCATCGAGCAACTCGCGGGCGACCTCCTGCCGAACGTGACCGTGGACCAGAAAATCGCCAGCGGCTTCATGCGCAACGTGATGACCTCCGACGAGGGCGGCATCATTGATGCCGAGTATCTCAACATCTACCTCGTGGACCGCGTCAGCACGCTGGGCACGACTTGGTTCGGCATGAGCATCGCCTGCGCGCAGTGCCACGACCACAAATACGACCCCGTCACTGCGCGCGACTTCTACAGTCTCTACGCCTTCTTCCACAACGTCCCGGAGAAGGGCAAGGACGGCACGCGCACGCTCAACCCCGAGCCGCGCATGGCCGTGCCGTCGCCAGAGCAGGAGAAGGAACTCGCCAAGCTGGCCGCGCAAATCACCACCGCCGACGCGCAGGTGAAAGACCGCGAAGGCAAACTCGACGCCGCGCAAGTCGCCTGGGAAACCAAGGTCGCCACCGATGCGAGCTCCCGCAGCATCGCCGGGCCTTACGACCACTTCCCGCTCAACACCAACGCCCACGGCGTCACGCACGACGGCAAGGAAATCGAAGCCACGCTCGCGGGCGAGACGGGTTTCGCCGACGGCGCGGAGGGCAACTCACTTCTCCTCAACGGCAAGGGCCACGCCGATCTCGGCGCGCGTTACGACTTCGACTCCACCAACAAGTTCAGCGTCGGCCTGTGGGTCCGCACGAGCGCCAAGACCACCGGCGCGCCCATCGGCAAGATGGAGAACGGCCCAAACTTCCGGGGCTGGGACATTGAGTTCGCGGCTGGGAAGGCGAGCGTTCACCTCATCCACAAGTGGCCGGAGGAAGTCATCCACGTGCAGACGGAAAAGGATTTGCCCGCTGACACCTTCCAGCACCTCGCCTTCACCTACGACGGTTCGGGCAAGGCCGCAGGGCTGAAGCTGTTCCTCAACGGCCAACCCGTCGCGACCAAGGTGCTCAAGGACAAACTCCCCGGCACCATCAAGACCACCGCACCCTTCGCCATCGGGCGGCGCGGCGGCGGCGGCTCGCCCTTCACCGGGCGTGTGGATGAGCTGCACGTCTTCCCGCGTGCGTTGACCGAGAAGGAAGTTGCCACGCTCGCGGGCGGGCCGACCCTCGCGCTCGCGGTCATCGAGAAAGCCAAGCGCACGAAGGAGCAGACCGACAAGCTGCGGAAGTTCTTCCGCGAGACGCAGGCCACCGATTACCTCGCCGCGAAGAAGTCCGCCGAGGACGCGCGCAAGGCCAAGACCGACTTCGACAAGCTCGTCCCCAGCGTGATGGTCATGGCCGAGATGGAGAAGCCGCGCGACACGTTCATCAAGGTGCGCGGCGCTTACGACAAGAACGGCGACAAGGTGGAAGCCGCCTTCCCTGCCTTCCTCCCCAAGCCCGCCGCGACTACCTCCACGAACCGCCTCACCCGCCTCGACCTCGCGCAGTGGCTCGCCTCGCCGCAGCACCCGCTCACCGCGCGCGTCGCTGTGAACCGCTTCTGGGCGATGCTCTTCGGCACCGGCCTCGTGAAGACGGTCAACGACTTCGGTTCGCAGGGCGAGTGGCCGAGCCATCCCGAGTTGCTGAACTGGCTCGCCGCCGACTTCGCGCGCGACTGGGACGTGAAGCGCACGCTCAAGCAAATGGTGATGAGCCACGCGTTCCGCCAGAGCGCCGCCGTCACGCCCGCGCTGCTCGCGAAGGACAGCGAGAACCGCCTGCTCGCCCGTGGCCCGCGCGGCCGCCTCGACGCCGAGTTCGTCCGCGACAACGCGCTCGCCATCGCCGGCCTGCTGAACCCCAAGCTCGGCGGCAAGCCCGTCTATCCGTATCAACCGCCCGGCATCTGGGAAGTGAACGAGATGGCCGGCGGCGGTTGGAAGCACCAGCGCGACGACAACCAATACCGCCGCGCGCTCTACATCTACCACCGCCGCAGCACGCCCTACCCGAGCCTGCTCACCTTCGACGCGCCCAACCGCGAGGTCTGCGCTGCCGGGCGCCCCCGCACCAGCACGCCGCTCCAGTCACTCGTGCTGATGAACGACCCCGTCTATGTCGAAGCCGCCCGCGCCTTCGCCGCCCGCGTGCTGAAGGAAGGTGGAGCCGATGACGCCGCCAAGCTCAACTACGCCTGGCGACTCGCCCTCGCCCGCAACGTGAGTCCTACCGAGCGCTCCGTGCTGGAGAAAACCCTCGCCAAGCAGCGCGAACTCTTCACCGCCGAGAAGCCCGCCGCCGACCTGCTTCTGAAAGTCGGCGACTTCAAAAACCCCGAAGGCGCAAACGCGACCGAGCTCGCCGCCTGGACCGCCGTGGCCAACGTCCTCCTGAACCTGAACGAAACCATCAGCCAGTGAAGAGCAGGCGAGAAAATGTGAAAGCGAGCAGGTGGAAAATTGCGCCTGCCATCTGCGAGCCGCGACGCATCGCCTTCTCCCTTCCTCGGAGGAGGGGAGAAGGTGGCCGCAGGCCCGATGAGGGGTGCAGCCGCTTGCGCAGACCCCCGCAACCCCTCACCCCGGCCCTCTCCCCTCATCCGATGAAGGGAGAGGGAGAGGACGCCTTCTCACTACCCCGCTTTCTCGCTCTCACACCTGCATCTTCAATTTCCCTATGACCACCGCCCAACTCCTCACCCGCCGCGCTTTCCTCCAGCGCAACTCCACTGGCCTCGGCGCGCTCGCCCTCGCGTCTCTCCTGAAGCCCGAGGCCTTCGCCGCGCTCCCCGGCAGCGGCCCCGCTGTGCCCGGCCTGCTCAAGCGCCTCCACCACGAGCCGAACGCCAAGCGCGTCATCTACCTCTTCCAGTCCGGCGCGCCCTCGCACCTCGACCTCTACGACCCCAAGCCCAAGCTCGTCGAGATGACCGGCAAGGACTTGCCCGAGTCCATTCGCCAAGGCCAGCGCATCACCGGCATGACCAGCGGGCAGAAGAACCATTTCTGCGTCGGCTCGCCCTTTAAGTTCACCAAGCACGGCCAGTGCGGCACGGAGTTCAGCGAAGTCATTCCCCACATCGCCGGCATCGCGGACGAGGTGGTCGCCATCCGCTCGATGTTCACCGAGGCCATCAACCACGACCCCGCCGTGACCTTCTTCGGCACCGGCCACCAGCAGCCCGGTCGCCCCACGATGGGCGCGTGGGCCAGCTACGGCCTCGGCAGCGAAAACTCCGACCTCCCCGGCTACATCTGTCTGCAATCCGGCGGCGGCGGCCAGCCGTTGCAATCCCGCTACTGGGGCCCGGGCTTCCTCCCCGCGCAGCACGGTGCCGTCACGTTCCGGGGCGCGGGCGACGCCGTGCTGTATCTCTCGAATCCGCCCGGTATCAGCTCCGCCGCACGCCGCTCGACCATTGACGCGATGAACGAGCTGAACCGCCTTCAGCTCGGCGCGCTCGGCGACCCCGCCATCGCCGCGCAAATCGCGAACTACGAGCTCGCCTTCAGCATGCAGACCAGCGTGCCGGAGCTGATGGACCTCTCGAAGGAACCCGACTCCACCTTCGAGTCCTACGGCGCGAAGAAGGGCGCGCCGAGCTTCGCCGCGAACTGCATCCTCGCCCGTCGCCTCGCTGAACGCGGCGCGCGCTTCATCCAGTTGAACCACCGCGACTGGGACCATCACGGCGGCCTGCCCGGCGCGCTGCCCAACAAGGCGAAGGAAGTTGACCAAGCCGCCGCCGCGCTCGTGAAGGACCTAAAACAACGCGGCCTGCTCAAGGACACCATCGTCATTTGGGGCGGCGAGTTTGGCCGCACCGCCTACAGCCAGGGCGAAATCAAGAAGGACAGTTTCGGTCGCGACCACCACCCGCGCTGCTTCACCATCTGGGCGGCGGGCGGCGGCTTCAAGCCCGGCGCAGTCCACGGCGCGACTGATGACTTTGGCTACAACATCACCAAGGACCCCGTGAGCGTGCATGACTTCCACGCCACGCTCCTGCACCTCCTCGGCGTGGACCACCTCAAGCTCACCCACCGCCATGAGGGCCGTGACTACCGCCTCACGGACATTCATGGCGAGTTGGTGAAGGGGATACTCGCCTGATTCGCCGGGCTGCCAAGCGCGGCATCCATTTCACATTCGCTGACGCTTGCATTCCAACTGACAGCAGCCCAATGTTCCCGTCGCTTTCGACCCGACGCGCCAAAGTGTCGCCGCTTTTTTCATGAGCCAACCGCCCGAGACCGAGATGGATTTGGAACTGCAACTGTTGCCCGCGTGGGCCAGGCAGTCCACCGACACAAACCGCTACGCCCACATCCGTGGCGACGAGGGCGCTCCGCCTGAGCGCGGTGACCGCCGCTCCGGCCCTCCCCGTGGCGCGCGTCCCGGCGGGCCTCGCCCCGGTGGTCCCGGTGGCCCCCGCCCCGGCGGACCGCGTCGTGATGGACCCGGTGGCCCTCGCTCCGGCGGCGACCGTTCCTTCGGTGGCCGTCGCGATGACCGCCGCGACGAGCCGCGCCGCGAAGCCCCCGCCCCGCTGCCCGACTTCGACGTGAGCCTCATGCCCGAGGACAAGGGCGTCGAGGGCCTCGCGCGCCAGATCAAGCTCACCGGCCGCGCCTATCCCATTTTCGACATCGCGCACCTGATCCTCAAGAAGCCCGACCGTTTCACCATCACGTTCTCGGTTATCAAGCAGGGCGACAGCGTCGCGGCCCCGCTCTTTCTTTGCAGCCTCGACGACACGCTCTGGCTCTCGGAGGCCGATGTGACGGCGCATTTGCTCCAGCGCCACTTCAACACCTTCTACTCGACCGAGAAGATCGCCGGCGAGGCACCCAAGGGCACCTACACCTTCGTCGCACAGTGCGGCATGAGCGGCCTCATCCTCGGCCCGCCGAACTACCACGACTACCAGACCAAGCTTCACAAGCTCCACGCCGAGCGCTTTGCCCGGATGCCCTTCGAGATGTTCAAGTCGCGCGTCAAGATCGTCCGCGACGAGGCCGTCGTGAAGCAGTGGGTCGAGGATTCCAGCGTCAAGACCGAGTTCACCGCGCTCAACGTCCCCGAGCCGCTCAAGTTCAACACGCGAGCCGAGGTCGAGGCGCACTTCAAGGCCACGCACCTGCCCAACCTCATCAAGTCCGTCCAGTCCCACCGGCTGCTCGGCGCGAACGTCGGCCAGTCCTCGCCCGTCATCCGCCGCATCTTCAGCCTCGTCGTCGAGGACCAGGTGCGCTTCCCGCTCAAGCTGGTCAACACGCTCTGCACGCAGATGAGCGCGTTGGGACTCCAGTTCTTCAAGGTCAACAAGACCATCACGCACGTCAGCGTTGCGCGCCCGACCTACCTCGACATGGAGGCCACGCCCGTCTCGCCGAACTTGCGCCGCCTCATCGAGTGCATCAACGCCACGCCCAAGTGCACCCGGCGCAAAGTCCTCGAGATCCTCGCCCCGGCGCCCACGGTCATCACCATCCCGGTGCCGGTCGAAGGCCAGCCGGCGACACCCGCGACCGCGCCGGAAGCGACCGCCGAGCAATCCGCCATCAACAGCGACCTGCACTGGCTCATCCATCAGGGCCACGTCATCGAGTTTGCCAACGGCCTCCTCGAGACCGCAAAGAAGCCGCTGCCCCGGCCAGCCCCCGCGCCCCGGCCCGAAGCCGCGCCGCGACCTGAGCGCGCTCCCCGTGCTGAACGCCGCTATCTGCCCGTCTTCCTAGGCGTTCCAACGCTTGTGGGGATTTGACCTGTGCCTCCGGGCCGGAGAACCGGCTTCGCCCGCTCCACGCGCGCCGGGACAGTCCAGATGGCCGCGCCCAACTCGACCCACTTCAGGCATCAAGTTTTAGACTTTTGTTCCGTGCAGGGCTGTGGCATATGGACGGTCAGCTTTTCTGCCGCAGCCGATGCTGTGGCGGTGGCCGGGTTGGTTCCCGAGTTATGAGTGTCTCGTCCGTGGTTGTCTGCGCCTTGATCGGCTTTCTGGTGTCCTGGGGTCTGATCCCCGTGATCCTGAATGTTTTCCGTCGTGCGGGTGGCGCAAACCGCGACAAGTGCTTCCACCAAAGCGCCAAAAGCCAGGTCCCGCGCTTTGGAGGCGTCGCGCTGGCGGCGGGCTTCGCGGCGGTGGTCCTGGCCGCCGCGTATCTCTCAGGCAATGAGGTGACGCGCGAGTTGCTGACGGTGGTGTTCGGCGCGCTGGCGATGTTCGGGTTGGGCATGCTGGACGACCTGCATCCCATCGGTGCCAGGCTAAAGCTGCTGGGACAAATCGCCATAGCAGCCGTTGTGGCGCTGGGCGGCTCGAGCATCGAGATGGTGACCAATCCGTTCACGGGCACAGGCTACTCCCTCGGTGGGTGGAGCGTGGTGGCCACCGTGCTCTGGCTTGTGGCGCTGACCAACCTGATCAACATCATAGATGGGATTGACGGCCTGGCGGGAGGCATCAGCCTCATGTTGATGGTGCTGCTGGTGCACGCCAGCCTGGGCAGCTCCCCCTTCCTCCTGTTGCTGGTGGTCGGAATGATCGGGGCGCTGGTGGGCTTCCTCTATTTCAATTTCCCCCCGGCGCGCATCTACATGGGCGACGGCGGGGCATACTTCCTCGGATTCCTGATCGGCGGGCTGACACTGGTGACGGCGCAGAAAGGCACCGTGGCGGCGGCCTTGGTGGCCCCGGTGTTCGCCCTGGCGCTGCCCATCATCGACGTCGCCCTTGCGATCGTGCGGCGCGGATTAAAGGGCCTGCCCGTGTTCCGCCCCGACCGGCGCCACATCCATCACCGGCTGGTCGAGTTCGGTTTCTCGCACCGCCGCACGCTGCTGACCTTATATGTGCTCTCCGCCCTGTTTCTGCTGATGGCCTTTGGCGTCTTCTGGTCGCAAGGCCGTCTGGTGCCGCTGTTCCTGGGCCTTTCCTTCCTCGTCGTCATCTATATCGTCCACTCATTCGGACTGGTTTCCTCCAAGTATTCCATCCGCACGTTCTGGAGCGACTTGCAGAGCATCCGCCGTGAAACCCGCTACACGATGCTTCTGGCCCAGTGCCTAGAGATGGAAGCCGAGCGCTGCCGGTCGCCCGAGGAGCTCTGGAAGAACTTCGTCGTCTTCGCCAACAAGCTCGAACTGGCCGAGGTCAAACTCTTCCTGCGGGACGGCCAGCTTGCGTGGCAGGCTTCCGGCCGCGAGGCCGCCACGGATGACCTGGACCTCAAGCATCACGATTTCCACGGTTCCGCGATCACGGGCATCGAGGTGGCTGTCCGCAAAGGCGGCATGAGCCCGAAACTCTTCGAGATGAAATCCGAGCTGGTCGCAGAAGCCTGGTTCAAGGCCGCCACACGCTGGCGCGCGACAAACCACGCCGAGATCGAGCTGGCCCTGGACACCAAGCGGCTGGTGGCTGTCCGCCCCGTGATAGCCCGGGTGCCGGCGTAGGCTGAATCAACGACCTTGCGCCGGCTTCAACGCCGCGTCGTCCAAGTCGAGCCGGTAGAGGATCTGGTTTTAGTCGTGACGCGGCGTGGGCGTGGGCTTGTTCGCGAACTGCACCGTGTAGGTGCCCTCGAAGAAAAGGTGCGGCGAACCCTCCGGCGTGAACTCGATGTGCAGGCGCGGGTTGTAAAACGTGTAGTTGTCGTGGCTCAACACCTTCACCGCCGTGCCCCACGGCCCGGTCGGCGCGTCCGCCTCCGCATACCACAGCTCGTCGAAGACTGACGGCTTGCCGAAGGACTGCATGAACACCGTCACCCACCGCTTGCGCCACGGATGCCACGCGATGGACCCGCTGTGCGGCTTCACTGTCTCGCCACCCGCGCCGCGCAGGCTCGCCTGCGGCGTGAGCACTTCCCAAGTCATCGCGTTCTGCCACGCCTCGAACGTCGCCGGGCAGCGCAGCGTGGGCAGCGGGTTGCCGAAGAGCGCCCACTCCTTGCCCGCCGTGTCCTTCCACAACACGGGATGGCCTTCTGGGACCGGCGGCGCTTTCGGCGCGGCGGCGGACTTCGTCCAGACCGGCCTCAGCTTTTCGAAAAGGTTCTTCTCCTCGCTCCACAGCGCGAGGCTCCATTCGTAGGCTTCGAGCGGCGGTTTGATTTTCATGTAGGCGCACACGAGGCGTGATGTGCCTGCCTGGTCGGGAAGGCTCATCACGCCTGTCACCCACGTAGGCCCCTTGCCAGGCATCGGAGCGATGCTGCGCGGCGCGCCGGTTGCGTTCGTGAAGTAATCGAGCTGCAAACGCAGCGGCGGCCGGAGTGCCACTGGGGGCTGCACCGCCGTCGTCGCGCCCGTGCCGTCGAAGATGCCGAGGGGATAGCGCGCCAGCGTGGTGTCGCCCCAGAACCACTAGAGCCGGCCGCGATGCACCGCGTTCTGCACGCTGTCCTGCCCGATAAGGCCCGGCTCCCGCCAGCCAGCTTCCAGCCCGAGCTTCTGGCTCTCGGCGAACAACCCCTCGCCCGTCAGCCGCCCGACAAGCTGGGCGATGATGGTCCGCCGCACCTCGACGCGCAGCGTCTTGCCTGGCTCGGGCTTCAAGCGCACGCCACGGATGCCGAAGCCATCCGCCTTCACCTCGTAGCCGTGGCCCTGAACCACAAACCACGTCTCGCGGCCCATGAGCTCTGGCAGGTCGAAGGCGATCCTCCCCGCATTGTCCGACACGAATCTCGCGTGATGCGTCGTGCGCAGCTCCACCAGCGGCACCGGCCAGCCCGTGCGCTCCTCGACGATCTCGATGCGGCATGGCTCGACGGCGCGCGACGTGACCGCCAGGGCCAGGAACAGAAAGTAGTTCGAAAGTTTCACGGCGCGCAGCGTGGCGGAAAGCGAAATGCCGCGCCAGCCGGGCCGGCATTGGGAAAGGTCTACTTCGCCTCCTGCTTCTTCTTCGCGCCCGGCTCGCCCTTCGGCGCGTTCGGACGGATGATCGTCTCGGGCGCGTCGGGGTCAGGCACCTTCAGATCCTTGCGCAGACGCGTCAGCTCGGTGTGCAACTCGGCGCGCGTCTTCGCGTAGGCGGGGTCTTCGTAGAAGCTCTTCATCTCCTGCGGGTCTTTCTCCCGGTCGAACAGCTCCCAGTAGTTCACGTCCGGCTCGTAGAAGTGGACCAGCTTGTAGCGGTCAGTGATGACGGCGTAGTGCTTGCGGACGCTGTGCGGGCCGGGGAACTCGTAATAGTGATAGTAAAAGCTCTTGCGCCAGTCGGCGGGCGTCTGGCCGCGCAGGACGGGCAGCAGGCTGCGGCCCTGAATGTCCGCTGGGATTGGCTGGCCGGCGGCTTCGAGAAAGGTGCTGGCGAAGTCGAGGTTGCTGACGATGTCGCGGTTCACGCTGCCGGGCTTGGTCACCCCAGGCCAGCGCGCGAGCAGCGGCGTGCGGAGGGATTCCTCGTAGAACCACCGCTTGTCGAACCACCCATGTTCGCCGAGGTAGAAGCCCTGGTCGCTGCTGTAAACGACGATGGTGTCCTTCGCCAGCCCCTCGTCATCGAGGAACTTCAGCAGCCGCCCGACGCTCTCGTCCACGCTGAGGATGCAGGCGAGGTAATCGTGCATGTAGCGCTGGTAGCGCCAGCGGATGAGGTCCTTGCCGGTGAGATTGGCCTTCTCGAACTCAGCATTGCGCGGTTCGTAGTAGGCGTTCCAAGTCTTGCGCTGCTCTTCGTTGAGGCTGCCGGGCACGGTGAGCTTGGCGTCGAGCTTGGTGAAGGTCTTCTCCAACGTCATGTCCTGCTCGTATTCGGCGCGACCACGGCCGGTGTAATTGTCGAAGAGCGTGGGCGGCTCGGCGAATTTCTGGTCCTTGTTCCAGCCGAGGTGTTTCAAGTTCGGCGACCACTCGCGATGCGGGGCCTTGTGCTGCGCCATCATCAGGAACGGCTTGGACTTGTCGCGCTTCTTGAGCCAGTCGAGCGAGAGGTCGGTGATGAGGTCGGTGGTGTAGCCGGTGTGCTTCACCTGCTGGCCCATGCGGTTCATGGGCGGGTTGTAGTAAACGCCCTGGCCGGGGAGAATTTCCCAGTAGTCGAAGCCGAGGCTCGACGGCTCCGCGCCGGTGAGGTGCCACTTGCCGACGATGGCGGTCTGGTAACCGGCGGCCTTGAGGAGCCGGGGGAAGGTCTGCTGCGTGCCGTCGAACTTGCTGTTCGAGTTATTGTAAAAGCCGTTCAGGTGATTGTATTTCCCAGTCATCACTGTGGCGCGGCTGGGACCGCAGATGGAGTTGGGCACCATTGCGCGGTGGAAAATCATCCCCTCCTTCGCGAGCCGGTCAATATTCGGCGTCTGCACGAGCTTGATGGAATGCTGGTAGGCGCTGATCGCCTGATACGCGTGGTCGTCGCTGAAGATGAAGAGGATGTTCGGCTGCTTCGGCGCGGCGAAACCATTGAAGGCCGCGAGGACGAGGGCGATGGAGAGGAATAGGCGTTTCATGTTGGCTGGTCGAAGGAAAACAATAGTGTGAGCGAACTGCGACGGGCAACGGTCAGCGTGCCGGCTTTGCCGAACCGCCCCGGCGGATCTCCAGCTTGGTGATGTGATCGGCGTCCACAATGTGCTTGCCGCCCTTACGGTCCACCACGATGACCGTCTCGCCAATCGGCGGGATCAACATGAAGTCCGGGTGCGGCACATGGATCGCGTCGCCATCCGTGGTGCGAACCGTGTAGGGACGGAAGGGCGTCGTGCGGTTGATGTCGTGGAGTTTGTTCATGTTCATCCGGCATTCGTAACACAACCTGTTCAGGCAGGCTAACCAAAACCCCGCAAAATCCCGCTACTTCCCGAACAGGCCAGTCGGGCCCGGCACAGCGGGCAGCCGCACGTCCGCTTAGAATAGTTTCAACAGCTTCAGCAGGCCGTCGTGTCCGCCCAGCCGTTCATAAAGCGGACGAGTCATGGTGCGGCGGGTGGGTTGCGCTGAAGGAGAAAAACACCCTCGTCCGCCGTCACGTTCAGCCACTGCGCACGAAGCGTGAGTTGCTGTTCGGCGAAAAGTCTCTTCACTTCTCCGGGTGTGTGGCGATACGAGAAGAACAATCCAAACCGGGTGCCGGCGGCGAAGTGTAATTTCTGATCTGCGTAGTTCACGGAGCAGTCACGGCCGAAGACAAAATCAGCCTCGATACGCAACAGCCCCGAGCCTTCAGGACAGGCTGCGATCTGAAACTCCACTCGCCCATCGTCACCCGTCACACCGAGATCCGCCAGCACGGAGAACAACCACTCGGCCGTCAGTGCATTGTCGTAAAGCGGGAACACCTGCCGCACCCCGGCTGCGTAATCGCTGCCGGGTGCGAGATTCGCGCTCACCAGCAAGGCATCGCCGGGCGCCAGTAAACCGGCCAGTCGCGGTAACGCCTGCGCGGGGGTGAAGTTTGGCAGCATACCGAAGAACGTCACCACGCGCCGGACCCCAGGACGCAACCTAGCCCCCAGCGCCTGCTGCCAGTCGGCCGTCTCCGCGAGATCGAGCACGAGCGGCACACAATCTTCGGCCGCCACCAGTTTGCCCGCCACTGCAGCCGCGCGGGCGATGAGCGTGAGGCTCGTGCTGACATCGGTGGGCAAGTAGGTCACTGGCCGCGCGGGTTGCGCCGCGCGCAAGGCGCGGAGGAGTTCCAGTTCCTTCTGCCCGCCCCCGCAGCCCAAGCTCACGAGTTCTACCGCCGCCGCCCCGCAGAGCTCCGCCGCTGCCTGCGTGCCCTGCTGGTAGGTGGCCTGGCACGAAAAGTCCTGCCGCGCCGGCGAGAAAGCCTCGTGCACCCGCAGCCAACGCAGGGACTGCTTAGGCGTGTCGTAGTGAAACTTGTGGTTCATCCGCCGACTTTGAAGCGACGCGCAAAACGCTGCCTCAATCGCCAAGGGAAACTGGCTCGGATGAATCAGCACGGCGACGGGCGACTCCTGCGGCTTCGCCGCACGCGGCAAGCCGGAGAGATACGAGATCGGCCTGCGACGGAGCTTGCTCAGACGATCAACTCCTTCGCCTTGGCCAGCGCCTCGTCCAGCTTGCTCGCGTCTTTGCCGCCGCCACGCGCGTTGTCGGGCTTGCCGCCGCCTTTGCCGCCGACGATGGGCGCGATGGCTTGGATGATTTTCCCGGCCTGGGCTTTCGCGGTGAACTCGGCGGACACCGCCGCGACTAGGGCGACCGCGCCGTTCGCCGCGCCGCCGAGGACGATCACGCCTTTGAAGCCGCCGCTCTTCAGCGCGTCGGCGATGGTCTGGAGCGTGTCGCCGTCCGCGCCCGGGACGTGGGCGATGATCGCGGGCGTGCCACTGACCGTCTCGGCGGCGGCGAGGAGAATTTTCGCGTGGGCGACGGCTTCTTTCTGGTGCGCGGCTTTGAGGGCTTTCTCCAAGTCCCGCTGCTGCGCGAGGAGCGTCTCGATCTTCTTCTCCAGCTCGTGGAGGGGCGAACTCACTTTGCCCGCGACGCTGCGGAGAAGCTCGCGGTCCAGACGCATTGCGTCGAAGGCGGTCAGGCCGGCGACGGCCTCGATGCGGCGCACGCCGGCGGCGATCGCGTTCTCGCCGATAATGCGGAAGAGGCCGATCTCGCCGGTCGCGCGCGTGTGCGTGCCGCCGCAGAGTTCCATGCTGTAGCCGTCGAGGTGCTGCGCACGGCCACCAATCTGCACGACCCGCACGGTGTCGCCGTATTTGTCGCCGAAGAACTGCATCACGTCCTTGCGGGCCTTCACATCGGCGTGCGGGACTTCGGTCCACGACACGCCCGCGTTCTCGACGATGCGCTCGTTGACGAGCTTCTCAATGTCCGCAACCTGCGCGGGCGTGAGCGCCGCGCTGTTGAAGTCGAAGGTCAGCTTGTCCGGCCCGACGAAGGAGCCTTTCTGCGAAGCCTCCTTGCTGACGACTTCGTGCAAAGCCCAGTGAAGCAGGTGCGTGACGGTGTGGTGGCGCTGGATGGCGTCGCGACGGAATTTCTCGACGGTGAGCGTGACGCTCGCGCCGACGGCGGGGGCGTCGCCGCCCTCGACGAAGTGCAGGAAGGTGTTGCCGGATTTATGAGTGTTGACCACGCGCCAGAGCTGGCCGCTGCCGGTGAGTTCGCCGGTGTCGCCGAGTTGGCCGCCCATCTCGGCGTAGCAGGTGGAGGTGTCGAGCACCACGGCGGTCTTGTCCTTGACGTTGACGACTTCGAGCACATGCGCGGGCGTCTCCAGCGCGTCGTAGCCAAGGAAGCGCGTGGGCGTCTTGGTCTCGATTTGGGACAGCTCGATGACGGTCTTCTTCTGTGCAGCGCGGGCGCGGGCCTTCTGCTCCTCCATCAACGCGTTGAAGCCGGTCACGTCCACGGTCAGGCCGCGTTCGCGGGCCATCAGCTCGGTGAGGTCGAGGGGGAAGCCCTGCTCGTCGTAGAGGCGGAAGGCGAAGGCACCGGAGATGTTCCTCTTAGCGGCGGCCTCGTTGAAGAGGGTGATGCCTTTATCCAACGTCTTGTTAAAACTTTCCTCCTCCAGCTTGAGCGCGTCCTTCACGTGCTGCTTGCGCGTGCGGATTTCGGGGAAGACCTCGCCCATCGTCGCGGCGAGCACGTCCACCAGCTTGTAGAAGAACGGTTCGTGGAAGCCGAGCGTGCGGCCGTAGCGCACCGCGCGGCGCAGGATGCGGCGCAGGACGTAGTTGCGGTCGGTGTTGCCCGGCTGGATGCCGTCCGCGATGGCGAAGCTCAACGTGCGGATGTGGTCGCCAATGACGCGGAAGGCGATGTCCACCTTCTCCTGCTCGGTGTCGCCGGTGCTGCTGGGCTTGGGCAGGGTGGAGCCGTATTTCTTCCCGCTCATTTTCTCCAGCTCATCGAAAATCGGGCGGAAGATGTCGGTCTCGTAGTTCGAGATTTTCGCGTGGGCGAAGTCGGTGAGGTTCTTCGTGCCTTGGATGATGCTGGTCACGCGCTCGAAGCCCATGCCGGTGTCCACATGCTTAGCCGGGAGCGCGCTGAAGGTGCCATCGGGGTTCGCGTTGAACTGGATGAAAACGTTGTTCCAAATCTCGATGCACCGGGCGTCGCCTTGGTTGACGAGCGAACCCTTGGTGTCGCCGAGCGGCGTGAGGTCCACGTGGAGTTCGGAGCACGGGCCGCAGGGGCCGGTCTCGCCCATCATCCAGAAGTTGTCTTTCTTGTTGCCGTTGACGATGTGGACGGCGGGGTCGAGGCCGACGGAGCGGAACTTCTCCGCCCAGAAGTTCCACGCCTCTTGGTCGAAATCGCTGGGGTCGCCCTTGGCTTTGTCAGGGTTGTAAACGGTCGCGTAGAGGCGCTGCGGGGGGAACTTCCACACTTCGATGACCAGCTCCCACGCCCAACTGATGGCCTCCTGCTTGAAGTAGTCGCCGAAGGACCAGTTGCCGAGCATCTCGAAGAACGTGTGGTGGTAGGTGTCCAGCCCGACGTCATAGAGGTCGTTGTGCTTGCCGCCGGCGCGGATGCACTTCTGGGTGTCGGCGGCGCGGCCGGGCGAGTAGGGGCAGGGCGTCTGATTGAGGAAGATGGGCACGAACTGGTTCATGCCGGCGTTGGTGAACAGCAGGTTGGGGCTGTCCGGCAGGAGGCTGGACGAGGGGACTATGGTGTGTTGCTTCGACCGGAAGAAGTCGAGGAACGACTGGCGGATTTGCGTGCTGGTCATCATGCGGGGCGGAAAAGTAATTAGTAATCAGTAATCAGTGTTCAGCAATCAGTCGGCGCGTGTCCGGTCAGCTCACTGAACACTGTCGGTAAACAGGGCGGTGAAACTAGCGGCAAGTCGCGACCCAAGGCGAGCGGAAGTTCTCGCCGCTGCGCTTCGTCACGGCTTGTCCAAGGCCGGCAGGGGAAACTCGGCGGACGCGACGTGCTGGGCGCGCATCACGTCGGCGAGCTTGCGGACGATGTCAGGATGCTTCGCCGCCACGTTCGTCGTCTCGGCCGGGTCGTCGCGGAGGTTGAAGAGCTGGATGGCGAGGTCCGGCGTCTTCTTCGCGGCGGGACCGGGCTTAAGGTTTTGACGGAGTGCCTTCCAATCGCCGACGCGCACGGACTGCTGGCCGCCGTAGCCGGGGAACTCGCGGTAGAGGAACGGCCGCGCCTCCTGCTTCTGGCCGGCGAGCGTCGCGGCGAAGCTGATGCCGTCGGAATCCTTCGGCGTGGTGGCCTTCGCGCCGGTGAGTTCCATCAGCGTCGGCATCCAGTCCTCGAAGCCCGTCACGCGCTCGCTCGTCGAGCCGGGCGCGACCTTGCCCTTCCATCGCACGATGCCCGGCACGCGGAAGCCGCCCTCGAAGAGCGTGCCCTTGCCGTCGCGCAGCCCGCCGCTGGAGTTGAAGAAGGTTGCGTCCGTCCCCGCCAAGCCCTCGTGCCGCCCGTGCAGCGGGCCGTTGTCTGAAGTGAAAACCCAGATCGTGTTCTCATCGAGGCCCAGCTCGGCTACGAGCTTCATCATCGCGCCGATCTCCTTGTCCATGCGCGTGACCATCGCGGCATAGGCGGCGCGTGGGTTGAAGTGCGGGAGGTAGCCCTTGCCGCCGGCGTAGGGCGGGTCGGGAAATTTCCCGACATACTCGGCGAGCGAATCGTCCGGCACCTGCAACGCGAGATGCGGCACGGTCGTCGGCACGTAGCAGAAAAACGGCTTGTCCTTGTTCGCCCGGATGAACGCCCGCGCCTGCTCCGAGATGAGGTCGGCGGAATACTCCGTGCCCTGGAAGCGCGCGTAGGACTTCGGATCCGCCGGGTCCTCGCCGGGCTTGAACCTGTCGGCGGAGGGAAACGCGACGTTCTTCAGCGGCACCTTGCGGTCGTTGTCCCAGAGATAGGTCGGGTAGAAATTATGTGCGACGCCCTGGCAGTTGTAGCCGAACCACCGCGTGAAGCCCTGCTTCATCGGCTCGCCCGCCGTGCCCGGCCCGCCCAGGCCCCACTTGCCGAAGCCGCCCGTTGCGTAGCCGCGCTGCTGGAAGAGCTTCGCAAGCGTCACCGAGTCCGCCGGGATCGGGAACTGTCCTTCGGGCTGGATGGAGCGGTTGTCGCGGATGAACGCGTGGCCGGGATGCTTGCCGGTCATCAGCACGCAGCGCGACGGCGCGCAGACGGCGTTGCCGGAGTAATGCTGCGTGAAGCGCATCCCCTCCGCCGCCATCCGGTCGAGGTGCGGCGTGCGGATGATCTTCTGCCCGTAACAGCCGAGGTCGCCGTGGCCCAGGTCGTCCGCGATGATGAAGACGACGTTCGGCGGACGCGGCGCAGCGGACGCGGTTTCGACACAAAGACGCAGCGACGCAATGACGGCGCAGAGGAGTAGCAGCGGGCGCATGGGCGGAAGATGGCGAGCGCGGCATTTCCGTGCAAGGCCCCAAGTTGACGCACCGCAGCCGCGCGCCTAGCCTCGCCGCCATCAACCATGAACTGCCCCGCCTGCGCCCAGCCCCTCACCAGACTCCAGGTCGAAGACGTTGACCTCGACGCGTGCCACGGCGGCTGTGGCGGCCTGTGGTTCGACAACTTCGAGCTGGCCAAGTTCGACGAGCCGCATGAGTCATCGTCGTGGGAGCAACTGCTCGTGTCCGTGGACCCGCTCGTGGAAGTGGATTCCCAAACCAAGCGTCGCTGCCCGAAATGCGCCGTGCCGATGCTGCGCCACTTCTGCACCGCCGAGCGCCGCACGCAGGTGGACGCCTGCCCCGAGTGCGGCGGCAACTGGCTCGACTCCGGCGAGCTGGCGCAACTGCGTGCCGAGTTCCAGCAGAAGGCCAGCCGCGCCGCCGCGAAGAACAATCCCGCCCTGAACAAGCATCTGCGCTGGTCCGTGGTGGGCGACTGAGACACGGCAGCAGCCTCCAGTCGGAATCTGGTTCGGGGAGGAAGAAAGGCCCAGACCTGCTCTGGACCTTAGGCAGGGGATGCGTCTCCGAACAGGGATTACTGAACACTACGCCTTGGAAACCCCGCTCCGCCCGGCATACTCCGCGCGTGCGACACACCACGATCCAGCCCCCCGTCTTCCTCGGCATCGAGGGCGGCGGCACGCGCACGGTGGCGTTGCTGGCAGATGCGGGCGGGCGACTGCTTAAACGTTTCGAGGGCGGGCCGGGAAATTTCAAGCTGCTCACGGCGGCGCAGCTCCTCCGTCGGCTGCGCGAGGTGAGGGCGGCGTTCGCGGGGTTTCCCCAACCTGCCGCCGTCGCCATCGGCCTCGCAGGCGCGCGCGGCGAACCGGAGTGGCAACGCATCCGCGCGATTGCGGCGAAGGTCTGGCCCGGCGTTACGTGCCACGCCACGCATGACTTGGAGACGGCGCTCGCCGCAGGTGACAGGTGGCAGGTGGCGAGTGACACGAGGCGCATCAGGCGTGCGCCAGCTCCTGTCACATGTCACCCGTCACCTGTCACTCAGGTCCTCCTCCTCAGCGGCACCGGCTCGTGCTTCTTCGCGCGCGCCGCAGACGGCCGCACCGCGCGCTTCGGCGGTTGGGGGCACATTCTCGGCGACAAGGGCAGCGCCCATGAGATCGGCCTGCGGGCGTTGAAGGCGTGCGTGTTCTATCTCGACCGCGATGGCGAGTGGTCGCGGCTCGGACAACGCATCTTGCGCTCGTTGCAGCTCAACGAGCCGGGCGAACTCATCCCCTGGGCGCAGACAGCGGGCAAGGCGGACATCGCGGCGCTGGCGGTGGAGGTCTTCGCAGCGGCAGCGGAACGCGACGCGATCGCGAAGGACATCCTCACCGGCGCGTCGGCGAGCCTGGCGAGGGACGGCGTGGCTTGCGCGAAGAAGCTGGCGAAGACGGGGGAGCCGGTGCAGTTCATGTTGGCCGGGAGCGTGTTGCTCAGGCAGCCGAAGTTCGCGCGCGCGGTGGCGAAGGAGCTGGCCGGACGCTGGCCGGGATGCATGGTGACGCCGCTCAAGCGCGAGAGCGCGTGGGGTGCGTTGGCGTTGGCGACGCGTGCCGGCGGTTTGCAACCGCCGGCACGGGCGCAAGCGCCGATTCCGCATTCCGCATTCCGCATTCCGCATTCCCTGTCCCCCACCGAGGCGCGCAACCCGCGCTCGATGAACTTGGACAAGCTCTCCATCGCCGACGCCATTGAGCTGATGCTGTCAGAGGACGAAAAACTTCCCGCCGCGATCCGCCGCGAGGCTCCGAAGATTGAGCGAGTCATCGGAAAGATCGTCACCGCGGTCAAGCGCGGCGGGCGGCTCCTCTACGTCGGCGCGGGAACGAGCGGGCGGCTGGGCATCCTCGACGCGAGCGAGTGTCCGCCGACGTTCCGCGTCCCGCCGGAACTCGTGCAGGGCATCATCGCGGGCGCGCAGGCGGCAGTGTTCCGCGCGGTGGAAGGCGCGGAGGATGATCGCGAGGCAGGAGCGCGGGCCGTTGAGTTTCGCGGCGTTGGTAAAATGGATGTGATCGTCGGCATCGCAGCGAGCGGGCGGACACCTTTCGTTCACGGTGCGCTGGCCGGGGCGCGCAGGCACGGCGCGTTCACAGTCTTGCTCTGCTTCAACCCGGCGATGAACCGGCAACGGGGCGTGGCGCAAGTCGTCATCGCGCCGGATATCGGGCCGGAGGTGCTGACAGGCTCCACGCGGCTCAAGTCCGGCACGGCCACCAAGCTGATCCTGAACATGCTCACCACGCTGGCAATGGTCCGCACCGGCAAGGTCGTGAGCAATCTCATGGTGGACTTGAACCCCTCGAACGTGAAGCTGCGCGACCGCGCGGTGCGAATCGTGCGCGAGTTGACCGGCGCGGACTACGAGACGGCGAAGGCGGCGTTGGAAAGGGAAGCCTGGGTGGTGAAGGCGGCGTGGCAACGTCTGACGCGGAAGGATGCATCTGGAGCGCCGGCTTCCAAGCCGGCTTAGGTCGGGACGGAGTGATTGCGCGTTTGGTCTGTGGCCTTCGGCGCACCGTTTGTTTGCTGCTGAATGCCGCTTGGTTGACTTGGCTCTCTCTCCTGCGGACGCGTAAAGCCGGCTTGGAAGCCGGCGCTCCAACTGCATCACTCCGGTTGAGATGCGGACGACGCAGCCTCTCCGTTGGAGGATGAGTGATCGCTGCAAAAGCCGGGCCGCCCTTGCACTCGCTCCGGTCGGGCATTAAAGTCCGCCGACTAAATGAACGAGCCTATGAACAATTTCCTGGTGCCGATGGTTGTCGAGCAGACCGGTCGCGGCGAGCGCGGCTACGACATCTACTCGCGGCTCCTGATTGACCGCATCGTATTCCTCGGCACGCCGGTGGACGACATGGTCGCCAACGTCATCATCGCGCAGCTCCTCTTCCTCCAGATGAACGACCCGAAGAAGGACATTCATCTCTACATCAACTCCCCGGGCGGCAGCGTCACGGCGGGCCTCGCGATTTACGACACGATGCAGTTCATGACCTGCGACGTGAACACCTACTGCATCGGCCAGGCCGCGAGCATGGGCGCGGTGCTGCTCTGCGGGGGCACGAAGGGCAAGCGCCACGCGCTGCCCAACGCGAACATCATGATCCATCAGGTGCTGGGCGGCGCGGAGGGCCAAGCCAGCGACGTGGAAATCCGCGTCAAGTATATGCTCAAGCTCAAGCAGCGCCTGAACTCCATCATCGCCAAGCACACCGGCCAGAGCATTGAGGTCGTCGAGAAGGCCTGCGATCGGGACAACTTCATGTCCTCCGAGGAAGCGAAAGCCTTCGGCCTCGTGGACGAAGTCGTCGCCTCCCGCAAAGATATCCCCGGCCTGCCCGAGAAGAGCAGCGTGGTGAACTAACCATTCCGCATTCCGCATTTCCGATGGCCCGCCCGCACAATCTCACGCTTTGCTCCTTCTGCGGCAAATCGCACGCCGAGGTGAAGAAGCTCATCGCCGGCCCGGGCGTTTACATCTGCGACAACTGCATCCACGTCTGCAAAGGCGTGCTCGACAAGGAACTCGCCGCTGACACGAAGCGCACGACGCCCAAGCTCAAGATTCCCAAACCCGCTGCCATCAAGGCCGAGTTGGACCGCTACTGCATTGGTCAGAACCACGCGAAGAAGACTTTGGCCGTCGCGGTCCACAACCACTACAAGCGCATCATCCACGAGCGGAAGGCGACCGGCGGAGCCGCCGCCCCGCGCGACGTCAAGGCCGACGACGTGGAAATCGAAAAGAGCAACATCCTGCTCATCGGCCCCACCGGCTCCGG
>SXGT01782550.1_pt1 | contig 34830 bp, 22 predicted proteins | sample 3176221 | NCBI WGS metagenome assembly SXGT01 (sample SAMN11356862, study PRJNA531348) | freshwater metagenome | isolation source: freshwater sample F1-120 | place: China: Fuxian Lake, Yuxi | collected 2017-12-25 | reverse complement strand
GGCGGCCGGTTTCTCTACCCTGGGTGACGAGGATTGGCAGGAGCAGGTCGGAGTGGTGGGATTCGGGAGGGCAATGCACCCACGGTTGGCATTCGGTGCGGATGTGCGCACGGGGGTGTGGCAAGCACCGGGGTGGTCCCACCGGTCCTGGGGCGCAGACCTAGGGGCGATTTACGAGGTTGGCTGGGTGCATGCCAATCACTACCTCCGTCTTGGTTTGGTGGCGCGCGACCTGTTGCGAACGAGCCAGGCAGCTGGCGGCCAGGCTTCGGCTAGGCCACCTAGGGTCCTAGTCCTGGGGGCCAACCTCACCGGCGAAGCGCAGCAGGTACTGGTCGATGTGGAACGGCGGGCGGGGCGCACACAGTTGCGGGCCGGTTACGAAAGCACCCTCCCCAGCACTGGGGGGATGCGCCTTCGCTTGGGAGGCAGCGCTTTCAGTTCAGATTGGGGGGACGGGGAGGTGAGTGCAGGAATTGGACATCGGTGGCGGGAGTGGAGCTTCGACTTCTCCTACACCTATCCCCTCGGGCCTAGTGGGGCCTTTGGGGGAATACATCGCCTGAGTTTGGGATACCGTCGTACGCCCTGATCTGGGTGGCTCAACCTCGGAATGAAAACGTACTATTGACTCGATATCTTTCTGGTGAGGACGTTGCCATGAAGTACACGAGAAGATGCCTGGAACTCCTGGTGCTCGCCGCTTGCCTTGCCCTGTCCCTAAGGGCTGCCGAGGCCCAGACCACGCTGCGCAACCGCGAGTTCCTCAACCTGGGAAATCCGGAGCCGTACCTGAACTACGGGCGCAAGGAGTATGATCCCTATCCGTCGGTGATCAACGCCCGCAACAAGTACGACCGCCTGGGCAACTACCTGTCGCGCGGTTTCGAGGTCTTTTCCTGGGAATTCTCCCGTCCGGGGTACAGCACCATCAATACCCGCACGGCCCAGTATCTGGGGTGGTTCAACGATCTGATTATCCTCTCCGACACCTACCGGGGCTGGAACTACAGCGTCACCATGGGCGAGGATATCCGCACCAAGCTCAGCGACCTGACCATGAAGGACCCGCGGTTCTTCGGGGTACTGCTCGATGGCGCCTCCTCGGACAACAAGTTTACCCTCTTTCTCAGCCAGGGCGGTGATCTGTTGAACACCCCCAAATTCTCCACCTTCCGCGCCACCAACGAGCGGTCTCCGGTGTTGATCTTTGGCGGGCATTGGGAGACCAAGTTGGGTAATGTATTGCAGTTGGGGGCCACCTACTTCAACCAACACATGGCCAACACCTTCGACTCGAAGGGGTCATTCCTCAAGGGCGATACACCTTACAGCATGCTGCAGCCCACCAGCATCACGGTTCTGGTCGAGGACGACTCACCCGACGAAAACGGCACCCCGGCTGTGGCCTACGATATGGATATCATCGTCACCGGTGAGTCCCAAGGGCAGGCCGTTCGGCTGACCAGTATTGTGGGCGACCCCAACTACGATGCCACCTTGGAACCGGTGGTCGCGGGGGGGACGCCCGACAACAACAACGGCCGGCGCGTGGTTGGGGCGGGTGAGCGGGTGAGTTACGAGTTCAGGATTCCCGAAGCGCTGATCCCCAGCCCGGAGGAATACGCCGCCAACCCGGACGCCCCCTTGGGGGGTATCACCATCAAGTCGGTGCGCTTCGAGGCCCAGGTGGCGGGCGACTACCGCATCCTGGTCCGCCAGCAGTATCCGTACTTCGACAACGCGACCCATGAGAAAAACATTAGCAAAGGGTACGTGTTGGGGGATAAGAGCTATATCAATCCTTTCACCGGCCTGAAGGGCAACGACGCCAACCTCACCGCCGCCCAGGCATTTGCGGCGGGCAACAGCGTGTACCGGAACTGGCCGGTTCGCCCCGATCCGACCACCGGACTGGTCAATCCCTACATGCAGTATAAGTGGGACCTGGAGCGTCCGGAGGACGTGGCGTACACCGTTGCCCGTTCGAACGGAAAGGGCTCTGACCTTACCCGTAAGGTGGTGTCGTTCGACTACGGTATTCCCACCGGCCAGGCCCTGTATGGCCTGGACGGCAAACTGGTGCTCAAGGGCATGACCCTGAAGGGCGAGTTCGTCACCAATCCCCAGTACTTCATCTTTCCGGTGGGCAGCAACGGCGGCGAGCGCTTCGACAAGCGCACCTGGGGTTATTTTCTCACTGGCCAGAAACAGCTCGGACCCGTGGAACTGGGTGGTGAGTGGTTCAAACTGGATCCCGATTTCAGCGGGAACTACGACAGCGTGCGCGGCGGCGTCGCCTTTTTTACCGATGAGTGCACCAACTGCCCGCAGATGCAGGAATTCAACGTCATGGCCGACAACGATGACAACGACCAATGGCCAGACGAATTCGCCAACGAGAGGTTGAGCGCCGACAAGACCGATTCGGGTATCTTCCCCGGTCTCGACGACAACCAGGACTTGGTGCCCGACAGCGACCAGAACCTCAATGGCATCCCGGACTGGACCGAGCCGATCCTCTTTTACGATGCCGATCCACCGGAGTTCGTGTACGGCGTCGACTTCAACAACAACGGGGTAGTGGATTTCCGCGAGAACGACGCCTTACCCGATTACCCCTACCGCCGCGACCGGCGTGGCTTACATCTGTTTGCGGTCTGGGATAAGCTGGGCAGCTTTGGCAAGTGGGTCTCGGTCGGCACCTACCGCACCAAGGAGCCTGCCGGCGGCAACACGGCTAATGCCATCTATGCCCGTTATGAACACGAGATCTTCTCGCCCTATATCGGCCATCTGCGCATCAACGACGATATCAAGCTGGTAAAGGACGGGGTGCGGGACGATTCCTATGTCTGGCGGGATATGGGGTACACCGAAAGGATCCCCAGCCCCTATCCTTGGCTGACGGGGCCGAACATCGAGGCCCGCGATCTCAACACCCAGTTGCTGCCGCCCACCCGGGATCCCTTGGCCATGCGTAACAGTATGGTCAACACCATGTTCATCGAGTCCCGCCTTACCCAGTTGACCGGGTTCAATATCGTCAACACCGTGCAGTGGATGCACAATGCCCAGAAAGACGAAACCTTCGATGATGGCACCAGCCAGGAGGCGGGGACCCAGCGCTTGGTCACGGTGGTCAACAAGATCGATTATACCTTGCAGGCGGGGAACCTGATTGTTCGCCCGATGTTCAAGAACTTGATCCTGCGGGAGAGCTGGGACCGCCTCGAGGATGCGACGGGCGACGGTGACCTGCAGCAGGTGACGATGCGGGCGCCGATTCTGCGCACCAAGTACACCCTCACCTCGAAAACCGGCCTGGAGTTGGGCTTCCAAGGCTTCCCCTTCTGGCGCCAGTCGGTTGATCGCCAGGACAAACGGGCCAAGGTCTACAATTGGTTCCCCAATGGCGATATCGACGACCAGTACCAGGAATGGACCTTCGTCTTGATGATGAGCAACCGGTCCGACCACTACGGGTACAACGTGTCATCGCAGTTTGGCTGGATCAAGACGGACCGCGAATACGATGACGACCTGAGGCAGGATGAGAACTTCAACAGCGGACGCATCTTCTTTGATATCGTCGCCGGGTTTTGAGGCGCGCGGACGCGGCGCTCATAGGGAGAAGGACGCATGTTACTGCTGAACCTGTTGATTGTCGGGGTGATGGCCGCCTCGGTCGGCCTGAGCAACCGGTACTTTTCCCCGGTTGAATTGCAGGACCGTTTTACCGAAGGGCAGAAGCTGTACGCCCTGGGTGACTTTGAAAAGGCGATCCGCCATTACGCAGCCATCCTTTCCACCCAGAGCAACTCCATGATCAATGTGGAGGAGGTGGAGGTGTCGGTGGACGAGTTCATCCTGCCGGTGCGGGTAGCAGCCACCTATCAGCTGGCAAACAGCTACAACAAGCTGGGTATCGAACTGTTGCTGCGTTCCACTTATCTTCGCAGCGAGCAGAAGGAAGCCGAGGCCGATGCACGTTACCAGGAAGCAGTGGAGAAGCTAAACGTCAGCCTCGAATACTTTCGCAAGCTGGCCAGTGACTCCAAGGTTGAGGAGCGCACCCGGGTGATGGCTCAATACCAGATCCTTGAGACCAGCTACCAGCTCAAGGATTACCGGCAGACCATCGAGGAAGGCAACCGCCTCCTGCAGGCTTTTCCCAACAGCGTTTACGAGGCCTCGACCTACTACAATATCGCCTGGTCCTTTTACGAGCTGAAGGAATACGAATCGGCGATCAAGAACTTCGAGCAGGTGTTGCTCCTGGCTCCCCGAGGTTCCAACGCAGACCGTTCGCTCTTTCAGATTGCCGAGAGTTACGACAACCTGAAGCTGTACGACGAGGCTCTCCAATACCTGGACCGCCTTATCGACCGGTACGACTTCTCGGCCATGACGGAAGAGGAACTCATCGAGATGAACACCCTCAAACTCAAGGGTCTGGTCAAGGAAACGGCCCGCGAGTTGGTGGCCAAGGCCGAGATGAAAAAGGGTGATATCTACGCCAACAGTGGCCAGATCGACAAGGCCCTCGAGGCGTACGCGGTCATCCCCCAGGCCTACGCCGCCGAGCCGGTGCTGGTGCAGCACTCGTACATCCGCGGCGCCGAGCTGGTGCACAAGGGGCGCGGTACCCAGGCGGCCATCGCCGCGTACATGAATGCCATCGAGAAGGTCGACGACAAACAATTCCAGGCGCGCACCCAGTTGACGGTGGCGCTGCTGCTCTTCGACGAAAAGGAATACCGGAAAGCGGCCGACGAGTATCTGATTTATCTCAACGCCTACGGCAATGTGGCGGCCAGGATAGGTTTCGACCGCGACAAGGTGCTTTTCCGGTTGGGCCAGTGTTACCAAGCGCTGGGCCAGCAGGAGCAGGGGGTGAATCCGGCCTCCCAGGAGGCGGCTGCGGCGTACGACAAGGCGTTGGGGGCCTACCAAAGCCTGGTGGTCGAATACCCGAAGAGCCAATTGGTTCCGGATGGGTTGTTCAGCGCCGGCATCACCTCCCAACTCAAGAAGGACGGCGCGGCCGCCAAGGGGTTTTACCAGCGGCTGGTCAACGAGTACCCCCAGCACCAGGTGGCCCCCAACGCCATGCTCCAACTGGCACGCCTGCACTACGAGGCCTCCGAACTGGACGCCGCCAGGGGGCTGTATCTGTCGGTGCTCGAGAAATACCCCGACTCAGAGCTGAAGAATCAGGCCCAGATGGAGTTGGCACTGGTTTATAAAAAGCAGAATGATCTGGCGGCGGCGGTCCGGTCGCTAGAGACGATCGACTCGGCGTGGCCGCAGTGGGGTAAGGTACAGATCGAGCTGGCGGATCTGTACCTTACGCTCAACAACGACGAGAAGGCTGAGGAGGTGCTCAACCGCGCGTTGGGCAGGGTGGAAGATGATCAGCTCCACAGCCAGTTGCACTACACCAAGGGCAAGATCCAATTCTCGCGTTACCAGAATTACCGGGAGGCCATCGCCAATTTCGACAGCAGCCTAGCGCTGGCGCCACCCGAGCTGCTTTACAACAGCACCTTGTTCTCCCGAGGCGCGGCCTATTACGAGTTGGCGAAAAGCCAGGACGCGTCCGGCGACTCGACCCGGGCCCATACCAGCTATACCGCCTCCATCGACGACATGAAGGATCTGCTGCAGCGCAATCCGTCTCCCAACCTCAAGGACAGCGCCTTCCGAACCCTGGGTGCCGGCATGATCCGCCTGGGCCAGGGGCAGGAAGCGGCCCAGTATTACGAGCAGCTGATCAATGACACCCCGGATCCACAGAAAAAAGCCGCGTTCCAGTTGCTGCTAACCGAGCTGTACTACGACAAGGCAGAGTACGAACAGGCCCGCCGGTACGCCAGTCGGATCTTTGAGATGCAGTTCGAGGATACCAACGAATCGGGGTATTACCGCAAGGAACGGGCTTATTCCATCGTCGGCAACTCGCTGTTGCAGGAAAAGAAATACACTGAGGCGGCCGAAGCCTTTGCCGCGGGTGTCAAGCAGTTCCCCAACTCGGGCGAGAGCGCCAACTTGGCCTTCTCTCGCGCCTTTGCCGAGTTCAGCGCCGGCGAATACGACGCGGCGGTCAAGAGCTTCAGGGCGTATCTCGAGAGTTACCCCAATGACCGCAATCAGGGCAACCGGCTGCACGCCCAGTACTATCTCGGCCATGCGTACCAGGTGATGACCCAGTACAAGCCGGCAGCCGAGGCCTTCGACAAACTCGCCCGGTTGTATCCGGATTCGGGGTACGAGGAGGAGGCGCTCTTTCTGGTCGGCGAGAACAACTACAATGACCAGAACTTCCCGGCCGCTGCCGCAGCGTACCAGAAACTGCTCGAAAAATACCCCCAGGGCCATTACAGCCCGGGGGGCCAGTACGCATTGGCCTGGTGTTTCTTCGTGCGCGAGCAGAACGAGGAAGGCGCGCGGACCATGCAGACGCTGGTCGATCGTTACCCCCAGAGCGAGTTCATCCCCAAGGCGCTGCTGACCATCGGCGATCACTATTACAACATCCGGTCGTACGAGGAGGCGTTGAGGAATTACCTTTACCTGGTCAAGACCCATCCCAGCACCGAGGAGGCAGCCAAGGCCAAACCCTTCATCGACGAACTGAAGGACATTCAGGCCACTGCCGACTACAACGAGGTGATGAAGCTTTTCGACAACGAGGAGTATAAGAAGGCCGTGGTCGGCCTCAAGACCGTCGTCGAGAAGTATCCCGGCACCTATACCGAACTGGCGGCCTATGTCAACATCGGCTTGGCCTACGAGTACCTCGGCCAGTACCCGGAAGCCGCCGAATACTACCAGAAGGTGTTGGAAAGGGGCGAGGGCGCGTTCGAACACGTCGACGTGATCACCTTTGCCAAGTCGCATCTGGATTGGATCGTCGGCAAGAAGATGTGAAGGCCGGCGGGTAAGCCATCGCCGAGGAGGGCGGAGGTCCATCTATGAGAACTAAATCTTCGTATAGATTCAATGTCTTGGCCCTGTCCGTGGTCGCGCTGGCTTGGGGGTGTGCCGGGGGATTGATCCCCACCAAGCAGAAATACGTGGTCGAGATGAATGCCGTGCTGCCCGAGGGCCGCGGCGACTTCACCATCGACCCGGATGACAGTTCCATGGTGTTCAGCAAGGAAGGACTGCTGATCAAGGTCAGGCCGCTCAGCGACGAGGAACTGAACCGGCGCTTCCCGCCGCTCTTCGATGGCCGCCATGTGAACCCTTACATCTTCGATCACAAGGAAGTCGAGACCAGCTACATCCCGCCCCGCTTCACGGTTTTTGATGTCACGGTGATCAACAACACCTATGCCAAGATCCAGTTCGACCCGGCCAAGGCGCTGATGATCACCGGCGACGGTAGGACCTACCGTTATTACGACCCGGGACGCGAGGGGTATCTCGCCGAGGGCGGCAACAGTTTCAGCAAATATTACCGCGTCGAGCTGGGGATCTCTGGATACGAGAAGGAGCTGGCCCTGGAACGCATGGGGGTGGTATACAAGAGTGTCTACCACCGCGATCGGCCGGTCTTCAAGGAAGACAAACGGCAGGGCCTGCTGATCTTCGACCCGCTGCCCCAGGACTACAAGGAAGGCGAGGTGGTCCTGCGCTTCAATGGGTTTGTGCTCTCCTTCGACGCCAGCGGCAATCCAGAGAATACCCTCGATGTGGAGTTCCGCTACCAGGTGAAACAGACTATCGTCAATCCGCCCCCCGCTGCCGCCGGCAAAAGCTGAGACCCTTCCCGGGCACGGAGGGGTAGCGTATCCGATTATGGATTCAGGAGCTGGACCCGATCCGGCTCCTGTTTTATTTTCTAAATCATGAAAAAGACGAGTGGTGCGATGCTGCTGGCGGCGGTGGTTTTCGCCGGCTGCAGCCTGTCTGAAGACCCGGCCCTGCTGGCCCGGGTGGGCGAGACCCAGATCACGGTGGCCATGCTCCAGGCCTTCGAGGCCAAACTGCCACCTGGCAAAGGGTCGGATCACCGCGGGAATCTGAACACCCTGGTGGACCGCGAGTTGTTGCTGCAGGAGGCCCGGGCCCAGGGCCTGGAACAGGATGCTCAGGTCCTGAAGTACCTAGCGCAGCGCGAGGTCAAGGAGTTGGCCAACCACATGATGCGCCGCCAGGTGCTCGAACGGGTGGCGGTCACCGAGGAGCAGGTCGGGCAGGCCTACGCCCAGGGCGGTTGGAACCGGCAGGTGGTCACCGAGGAGATCTTTGTCGCTGGCGAGGACCGGGCGCGGCAGGCTGCTGCCCAGCTCAGGGGGGGGGCCAAGTTCGACGCCGTGGCCGCTCAGTTTGCGGTCGATCGGGTCTTCAAGATGCCGGCCAAGACCTCCCAGCAGTTCGTCTAGTCCCCCGACGGTGCCCCCCGGGCGGTGGTGGAGGCGGTGACAAACCTGCCGCTGGGCGGGGTGACCCAGCCGATCTTCGTGCGGGATGGATACGTGATCGCCCGAGTCGCCGAACACCGTCCCGTGGCATTGGAAGCGGTGCGCGAGAAGATCCACCATGCCCTGCAACAACACCAGAAAACCGAACTCCGGGATGCGTACCTGATCCACCTCCACCACGAATTCAACCTCCAGGAGCAGGCAACGGGAATGGAGTTGGTGATGGAGGTGCTGACCGGGAAGGTGGAGGAGTTGAGTTCTGAGCAGCGGCAACTGCCGGTCTATACCTACGGCGACCGCCAGGTGAGCGTGGAGGAGGTATTGGAGGTGGCCCTGCCGGCACGGGACGAGTGGCCGGCGGTAACCAAGCAGTACCTGGCGGGCGAGTTGACCAACAGCCTTTTCCCCCGGACGATGATGGCGCAGGACGCGCGGCGCAAGGGTTTGGACCAGCAGGAAGCTTTCAGGCAATGGCGGCTGGGGGAGCAGGGGGATCTGATGATCGCCCGCCTGCGCTCCCAGGTTGTGGAGAAGATCGAGGTGGGCCAGGCCGACCTTGAGGCCTACCACGAGGCACACAAACAGGCGTACCGGGCGCCGGCCGTGGCCCGGATTCACGAGGTGCTGCTGGAGGACCCGGACCAGGCCAGGGCGATTGCCCGGCAGGTCGAGGGCGGGGCCGACCTGGCGGCGCTGGCCAAGACCAAGAGTATGCGCAAGAACACCGAGGGCGGGGTGCTGGTGGTCTACGCACCCCAGGGGCCGATCTACGGCGAGGAGTGGGTCAAGGCGGTGATGAATGTCCCGCTGGGCGTGGTGCAGGGGCCGCTCCGCTGCAAGGGGGGTTATTCGGTCTTCAGGGTGATCGACCGGCAACCGGAGAGCTACTTTGGTCTCGACCAACCTGAGGTGACCCGCGCGGTGACCCGCGCGGTGACCGACGAAAAGCAGCGGCAGGCCTTCAACACGTTCCTTGACGACCTGCGCCGCAAGCGGGCCGCGCAGGTCCGGATCTTCGAGGATCACCTCAACGCCGTGTCTCCCGCCAAAGAGACCGTTGGTGTTTGATCCACCTCCATTCGAGACCGCCCCATGAGCGAGACTTCAGATCGCCCGGCGACGGTGGTCGGTGGCGAGCCCAGGCCTTTTGAGCCGGGCTTCAACACCAAGACCCTGTGGGCGGCCCTCTTCGTGGGCTTCGTCATGTTGCCGGGGGCCATCTACCTGGGGCTGGTCACCGGACAGAGCATGGCGGGCGGGGCCGAGTGGGTCACGCTTATCCTCTTCATCGAGATCGCCAAACGCACCTTCGTGCGGCTGCGCACCCAGGAAATCATCATTCTCTACTGGGTGGCCGGCGGGCTGGTGGCCATCGGCGGCAAGCTGGGCACCGGCGCGGATCTTTTTGGCGGCCCCTTCGGCAGCCTGATCTGGGACCAGTTTTTCATCCAGTCGCCGCAGGCCGACGGTTTGCACCAGTACATCCCCGACTGGGTGGCACCGCCGCGCGGTTCCGAGGCCCTGCTCGAGCGCACGCTGTTCCATGCGGCCTGGCTCAAGCCCATCGCCATCCTGCTGGCAGTGGTGATCCTCCAGCGCCTCAATAGCCTTTCCCTAGGATACGCCCTCTTCCGACTCACCAACGACATCGAGCGCTTGCCCTTCCCCATGGCCCAGGTACAGGCCGGCGGTGCCACGGCCCTGGCCGAAACCTCCTCGAAACAGGAGGGATGGCGCTGGCAGGTGTTCAGCACCGGGGCCTTCATCGGCGCCATCTGGGGGCTGCTCTACGTGGTGGTGCCCACTCTCTCCGGGGTTTTCCTGACCGAGACGGTCTCCATTCTGCCCATCCCTTTCGTCGATTTTACGGTGCCGATGAAGGCGGTGTTGCCGGCCGGTGTGTTGGGGCTGGCCACAGATCTGGTGCATCTGCTCATCGGTTTGGTATTGCCCTTCTGGATCGTGGTGGGCAGTTTCGCCGCCTCGCTGCTGGTCAACCTGGTGGCCAATCCGCTGCTCTACAACGCGGGCATCTTACATACCTGGTCGCCGGGCATGTCCGCCATCCCCACCATGATCTCCAACTCCTTCGATTTTTGGTTGAGCTTCTCCATCGGCGGGGCGCTGGTGGTGGCCGGGGTGGGATTCTGGGGTGCGGGCAGGGTACTCTCGCAGGCCGCTGCAGGCAGGCAGGGGGTTTCCACCCGGCCGCCATTGGGGCGCGGCGACGTGGACATCGCCAAGGCCCTGGCCCTGTGGGCCGTCAGCACCCTGGGTTTCGTAGCGCTGGTTTGGTTCCTGGTTCCTGAGTTCCCGATCTGGATCACCCTCTTTTTCGGTTTCATCTGGACCCCGGTCTACTCGTACATCAGTGCGCGCATGATCGGCCTGACCGGCAGCCCGCAGGGGGTGAGCTTCCCCTACCTGCGCGAGGGGTCTTTTTATCTTTCTGGGTATCAGGGGGCGGCGATCTGGTTCGCCCCGATGCCGCTCTTCCAATGGGGCTACGAGGCCCAGGCCTTCAAACAGCTGGAACTGACGCGCACCCGCTTCGACAGCCTGGTGAAGATGACGGCCGTGGCGCTGCTGATCCTCTTCGCCTGCAGGTTCCTCTTCTGGTCCTTCATCTGGAAGCTGGGGCCGATCCCCTCCTCGGCCTACCCCTTCGTGCAGAAGTTCTGGCCTTTCCACGCCACCATGCAGGCCTTCTGGGCCAAGTCCACCCTGCCAGGGGCGGCCGGCACCGGCCTGGTGACCCAGATCATCAGCTGGGAGTACGTCGTTGCCGGCCTCGGTTTCAGCGGCTTGCTCTACTGGGTGCTGGGCGCGCTGGGGGCGCCAATGGGGCTCTTCTACGGTTTCCTCGGCGGGCTGGGGCAGTGGCCTCATTTCGCCATCCCCAATTTCGTGGGTGCCCTCCTGGGCCGCTATTATCTGCGGCAGCGCTTCGGGGAGGAACGCTGGAGCTCCTACGCGCCCATCCTCCTGGCCGGGTATTCCTGCGGCGTGGGGCTGATCGGCATGACCTCCATCGCCGTGGCGCTGATCTCCAAGGCCATCTCCCAGGTGGTGTTTTGATGTATTCGGTCGCCGTGGCCCTCCTGTTGGCCGGCGTGCTGGCAACAGGGGGTTGCTCCTCGGGCGCCGGCCCCGAGGGCGCAGCGGAGAGCACCTGCGGACCGGAGGCCGGCGCCATCTGCACCTGGGCCGGGGACGGGCAGGCGGGCTGGGACGGGGATGGGCATACACCGGCATCCTCTTCCTTCTACTGGCCCATCGACCTGAGCATCACCGCCGCCGGCGAGATCTATATACTCGATTGGAACAACCACCGCGTGCGCCATCTGCGGAGCGACGGGGTGTTGGAGACGGCGATTGGCTCCGACTTTGTCGGCGACGGTCCTTACGACGCGGCCGACCAGTTGCCGCCCGGGGCGCCGGGTGAGGAAGTCTACCTCAACCATCCCACCCATCTTCTGCCCCTGGCCGACGGCACCCTGCTGCTCTCGGCGTGGCACAACCACAAGCTGAGGCTCTACGACCCGCGCAACGGCCTGGTGCAGGTGGTCTGCGGGGCCGGCGCGGGTTATGCCGGCGACGGCGGCCCGGCGCGCGAGGCGCGGCTCAACCAGCCCCAGCAATGTGCCCTGGGCGAGGACGGCAGCCTCTATGTGCTCGACCAGCGCAACCAGCGGGTGCGGCGCATCTCTCCAGCTGGAACAATCACCACGGTGGTGGGCAGCGGAGTGGCCGGTTTTGGCGGGGATGGCGGGCCCCTGCTGCAGGCCCAGCTCGATTTGCCCACCGGCAGCAACCCGCCGCCGGGCGGGGCGCTGGCACTCGACGCCAGCGGGGTATTGTACATCTCGGATACCCTCAACCACCGCATCCGCCGAGCAGACCTCGCCGCCGATCGCATCGAGACCGTGGCCGGCACCGGGACGGCCGGGTACGGCGGGGATGGTGGCCCGGCCACGGCAGCCGCCCTCAACAACCCGCGCGACCTGGCTCTGGGGCCGGACGGTCGCCTGTACGTGGCCGATGAGCTGAACCACCGGGTGCGGGCCATCGACCTGAGCACCGGCTTCATCGAGACGGTGGCCGGCAATGGGGTGGAGGGTTTTGGCGGCGACGGCGGCCCGGCGCCGGCGGCGATGCTCAACCGGCCGGCCGGGTTGGAGTTCGATGGCCAGGGCCGCCTCTACATCGCCGATACCTACAACCATCGCATCCGCAGGGTGAACCCGTGAAGCGACTCTGGTGGTGTTGCGCCGCGCTGCTGGGCCTGGCGGCCTGCGGCGATTCGCCGGCAGGACCCGTTGCGAGGGAGCGGCAGATCTTCGCCTTTGCCGGCACCGGGGAGGCGGGCCGGGGAGACGAAGGGGCGCCGGCCCTGGAATCCCCCCTCTACCTGCCCCAGGACCTGACCTTTGGCCCCGACGGCAGGCCCTATATCCTCGACTGGAACAACCCCCGGGTGCGGGGGGTCGCCGCCGGGTTGATGCACACGGTGATCGGCAGCGGCGAACTGGGCGATGCCGAGTCGGGCCCGGCGCTGGAAGTGAAGCTGAACCACCCCACCCATATCTCCTTTGATCCGCTGGGCCGGCTGGTGGTCTCGGCCTGGCACAACTCCAAGATCCTGCGCTACGACGCCGGCACCGGGTACGTGGAAACTATCTGCGGTACCGGGCAGCGGGCGTACAGCGGGGACGGGGGGCCGGCGGTGGACGCGACCATCAACCTGCCCAGTTCCACTGCCTTCGACCCTCAGGGGCGGATGTACATCTCGGACCAGGAGAACCAGCGGATCCGGCGGGTGGAGCCACACGGCACCATCAGCACGGTGGTGGGTACAGGCAGGCCGGGATATTCGGGCGACGGCGGGCCCGCAGTGGCGGCCCAGATCTTTGCGCCGGTGGGCCAGGCCGCGCCACCCACCAGCCGCATTACCTTTGACGAAGCGGGCAATCTCTACCTGGCCGATACCTTCAACAACTGCGTGCGGCGCGTGGACCTGGACGGGATCATCAGCACCGTGGCCGGGCAGTGCGGCGGGAACAAGGGCAGTGAGGGCGAGGGGATGCTCGCCACCCAGGCGCGGCTCTACTGGCCCTGCGACGTGGCGACGGATCGCGAAGGCAACCTGTATATCGCCGATACCTTCAACAACTGCGTGCGCCAGGTGGACCCCGCCGGGATCCTCACCACGGTGGCCGGCCAGTGCGGCAAACGCGGGGACGAGGGCGACGGCGGCGGCGCCAACCAGGCCCGCCTGTACCGCCCCTACGGGATTGAGGTGGACAGGCAGGACAATCTCTATATCGCCGATACCCACAATCACCGGATCCGGGTCGTGCCGCGATGAGCAGAGGGTTTGGGGTGGCCTGCCTGAGCTGGTTGCTGGCGGGCTGTGGCAGCCAGGGGCCGACGGGAGAGCGCCCCCTGCAGCCAACCACAACGGCAGGCAGGGGGAGCGAGGTCGCGATCCAAGCGCTGGTTCACGCGCAGGTGCTGGTGCCCGCCGGCGTGTTCCACATGGGGTCGGCACAGGGGAGGGCAGACGAGTTGCCGGTGCACGAGGTCTGGCTTGATTCCTTTTACATCGACCAGTACGAGGTGAGCGTCGCCCAGTACCGCCGGTGTGTCGCGGCGGGGGTATGCGAGGAGCCGACCATTGTCAACCTGTGCAACTGGGACGGCGGTGTGCCCGACACCCACCCGATCAACTGCATGACCTGGACCAGCGCCCAGGCCTACTGCGAATGGGCCGGCCTGCGCCTGCCCACCGAGGCGGAGTGGGAAAAGGCGGCGCGCGGTGCGGACGGGCGCACCTACCCCTGGGGGGAAGGCACCGGCCACGATCTGGCCAACTACCGCGAGGGTTCGGGCCGGGCCACCGAGCCGGTGGGCAGCCACCCGGAGGGTACGTCGCCGTACGGAGTCCACGATCTGGCCGGCAATGTCTGGGAATGGGTGGCCGATTGGCACGCGCCCGACTATTACGCCAGGAGCCCGCGCGCAAACCCGCCTGGACCGCTGCATGGAGACCGCCGTGTCCTGCGCGGGGGTTCGTGGTGGTTCGAGGCCCCATACCTGCGCAGCGCCTTGCGGGAGCCCTATGAGCCATTGGTCACCGACATCGATATCGGGTTCCGCTGCGCCCGGGACCTCTAGGTCGGTGAACCCACCAGCACATCAGGAGGGCCGGGGGCTGAGCGGGCGGGCGTTGGGCCTGGGCCTGGTGCTGGTGCTTTTTGTCAGCCTGGGTGCGCCCTATTCGCTGTGGCTGGTCGGTTCCACCGAACCGACCTGGTCCTTCTTCCCGTCGATTGTCGGCTTCCCCTTTGTCCTGCTCTGCCTGGGCAATGCCCTGCTGCGGCGCCTGGCCCCCCGCTTCGCCCTGCGCCAGGGGGAGTTGCTGGTGGTGCTGGTGATGGGCCTGGTGGTCACTGGTATTCCGGTGTTTATCCTCGGCACCCTGATCGCCCTGATCGCCTCGCCCTATTACGCGGCCACCCCTGAGAACGGCTGGGCCGGTTATATACAGCCGTACCTGCCCTCCTGGGCCATCCCGCAGCCGGTGGGCGACAGCATCCGGTGGTTCTGGGAGGGGCTGCCCGCAGGCCAGCCTTTTCCCCTGGGAATCTGGCTGGGGCCGCTGAGCTGGTGGCTGAGCCTGATCCTGGCGGTGTACTTCGTCTGCCTCTGCGTGGTGGTGCTGCTGCGCCGGCAGTGGGTAGAGCAGGAGCGGCTGATCTTTCCCCTCACCGAGATGCCCCGCCTGCTCATCGATGAGGAGGCGGGGTGTGTGCGGGCGCCGGTGTTCTGGTTCGGTTTGGCCCTGGGCCTGGGCCTGGTGCTCTTCAACCTGATCAGCTACTTCCAGCCGGGTTTCCCGCGCACCGATATCTGGGCGGGGTTCTCGCTCCAGTTCGGCCGCGACTTCCCCCCCATCGACCTGCGCCTGATCCCGCCCATCGTCGGGTTTATCTTTCTGGCCGGCACCGGTATCTCCTTCAGCATCTGGTTTTTCTATCTGGTGGCGGTGATCCAGGAGGGAGTGACCAACCGCTTCGGCTATGACCTGACCCAGCCCGATGCCTTTGTCTGGGGCATGCAGTCGTTGTCGTGGCAGGGATGGGGCGCTTTTGTCGGCATGGTGTGCTGGAGTCTGTGGGTGGGCCGTGGTCATCTGCGGGCCGTGGCCCGCCAGGTGTTCCGGGGGCAACGCACCCTCGATGACCGGGGGGAGCTGCTCTCCTACCGAGTCGCGGTCTGGGGCGGGCTGGGGGCCCTGGCCTACGTTGTGGGCTGGCTCTGGCGTTCGGGCATGGACCTGCATGTGGCCCTGCTCTTTGTGGTTGGGGTGTTGATCGGCTACACCGGCATCACCCGGCTGGTGATCCAGACGGGCATGTACTACCTGACCACCCCGGTGGGTGGGCAGGCCTTTGCCCTGTCGCTGACCGGCACCGGCATCGGGGCGGCCAATCTGGTGCCCCTCTCGCTGAGCTACGCCTGGTTCGGGGACGTGCAGTCGGTGTTTATGCCCTCGGCCGCCCACGGGGCCAAACTCGACGAGGTGGCCCGAGTACGGCGCTGGCTGGGGCCGGTGCTGGGGTTGGCGGTGGTGGTGGGTCTGGTGAGCACCACCTGGTTCGTGCTGCACCTGTGTTACAAGTATGGGGCCGGCAACCTGCGGTCCTGGTACTTCACGGCGGGGGGCGGGATCGGCGGCATCGCCTTTGACGCGGTGATCCGCCAGCTCAATAACCCGGTTGGCGCCGACTGGGGTAAGCTGGGATATGCCGGCTTCGGGGCGCTGCTTTACTCGCTGCTGGCCTTCTGCCAGTACCGCTTCCACTGGTGGCCGTTGCACCCGGTGGGCCTGGCGGTGGCCCCGCTGTGGATGACCCGCCTTTGCGCCTTTTCGGTGTTTTTCGCCTGGGCGCTCAAGAGTCTGATCCTGCGCTACCGCGGGGTGGCCGGGTACCGGGCGGCCCGGCCCTTCTTCGTCGGGTTGATCGCCGGTTTCTTCCTCGGGGTGGGTGTTTCCTTCGCCGTGGATGTGACCTGGTTTTTCGGGGTCGGCCACGGGGTGCCCTGGTGAGGGGGGCGCCGCTTGCCGCTGCTGGCGCGGCAATTTACTTTGAACCTGTTTTGACGGCCAGACCAGGGCGCGGGCCGTGGGGCCGGGAGAGAGCTTGTACAGAGCTTCTTTGTCACCCGTGCGGAGGAGCGCAATGAAGATCGGACTCTTGATCACCGAGTTGGGGCAACTGGCGGAGGTGGCGGGGTGGGGCTATGAGTACGCCGAGACGGTGCCGCAGGCGCTGGGCCTGGACGACCCCGAATTGCGCCGCCGGGCCCTGGCCCTGCTGGAGCGGGCGCCCTTGCCGGTGTTGTCGCTGTGTGGCTTCATCCCCGATCCGCAGGGGCAGGGGTTGATGGTGGTGGGCCCGGACGCCGATCTGGGCCGGTTGCGGGCCTTTGTGCGGCGGGTCTTCGGGCTGATGCGGGAGGCCGGTATCGGGGTGATCGGCTACGGGAGCGGCGGCTCGCGCTGGGTGCCCGAAGGGTTTTCGCGCCAACGGGCATTGCAGCAGGTGCGGGATTTCCTGGAGCTGTGCGGCGAGGAAGGCGAGGCGCACGGGGTGAAGGTGGCCCTGGAGCCGTACAACCGCGACGACGCGAATCTGCTCAACGAGGTGCCAGAGGCCCTGGAGGTGGTGCGCCAGGTGGGGCACCCCTATGCCCAGTTGATGGCCGATTTCTTCCACATGTATCTCAACGGCGAGTCGCTGGACGTGCTCGAAGCGGCCGGGCCGCACCTGATCCACGCCCACCTGGCCGAGCCGGGCCGGGGCCGGCCCCAGAGCAAGCCCGCCGAACACGCCGCTTTCATCCAGGCATTAAAACGGGCCGGGTACGCCGGACTACTGACCCAGACCGGGCCGCTGCCGGCCTATGCCACCCGGCCGAGGCCGCCGCTGCGTTGCGGAGGGCCTGCCAATGAGCGCCCCGGTCTTCCGCTACCGCCGCATGGTGGACCTGTCGCGCCCCATTGTCCCCCAGGCACACCCCTGGGTGCGGTACCAGGCCCAGATCGAGAGCATCGCCAAAGAAGGGCAGGGCTGGTATGTGGTGGGCCAAATGGAACTGAGCGGCCATGCCGGCACCCACGTCGAGGCGCCGCTACACGCCCTGGAGGATGGCGTCGACGTGGGCAATCTGCCGGTGGAGGCCTTTTTCGGGGAGGCGGTGATCCTCGACTTGAGCGCCGCGCCCGGCGCCACGCCGGTGGAGTTGCCCGCCCTGCAGGAGGCAGTGCAGATGGCCGGCGGGGTGCAGCAAGGTGATATCGTCTTTATCCACTTTAGCTGGGACCAGCGCGCAGATGGAAAGTATCCCCCCTATCCAGCCACTGCGGCGCTGGCCTGGCTGGTCGAGCAGGGCATCAAGCTGCTGGGCATCGACAGCCCGGGCCTGGAGGTTGAGGGGGACCGCCGCCTGCCCAACCACCGCCTGCTCTTCGGCCGGGGCATCCCGCTGATCGAAAGCCTGGTCCGTCTGGACGAGCTGGGCGCTGGCCGTTGTTATGTGTTCGCCCAGCCCCTACCGGCCCAGGGGACGGATGCGGTGCCCCTGCGAGTATTGGCCTTTGAGGGAGAGTGTTGATGTCTAAAGTGCTAGGTGCAGTCCTCCTGGCCCTGGCTCTGGCCATGATCGGGGCGGTGGGGTTCTTCGATCCGGTGGCCATCAACCAGCAGGTCAGTGCGCTGATGGGCTGGGCGCCGCAACAGCCGGTCAAGGCCCGGCTGGTGCCCCAGCCGGAGGCCGACCGGATCCGGGTCCTGGCCGAGGGCATCACGGCCGAAGCGTTGGGCGCCGAGATCGCGCACCTAGCCTCCATGGGCTCGCGGGTGACGGGGTATCCAGGGGAGCAACAGGCCGGCGATTACCTGCTGCAGCGTTTTGCCGATCTGGGGCTGGAGGGTATTCAGGCCGAGACCTTCGCGGTGCCGGTACCGGTGGACAAGGGGGCGCGGCTGGAGCTGGAGGGCGGCAGCAGCATACCGCTGTACTGCCTGTGGCCCAACGCGGTGCGCACCCCCTCGCTGCCGGTAGCCGGCCTGGAGGGACCGCTGGTCTACGGCGGCCGGGGGAGCATGGCCGAGCTGGACGGCAAACCGCTGGCGGGCAGTGTGGTGCTCCTGGATTTCGACTGCGGGCAGGACTATCTCAACGCCTTCACCCTGGGCGCGCGGGCAGTGGTCTTTTTCGAACGCGGCGAGGTGAGCCGGCAGCAGGCGGCCGATAAATTCCTCAAGGTTGCGGTGGATGTGCCGCGTTTCTGGATCGGGCGCCAGGACGCCGAGGAGCTGTTGGCGACGCTGCAGCAGCGGGAAATGCGGGTCCGACTGACGGGGCGTATGGACTGGGAGACGGCACAGGGGCGGAATATCTACGGCTGGTTGCCCGGCAGTGACGAGCAGTTGCCGGCCAAGAGCCGCGAGAACCCCATGCGCTGGAAAGAGCAGACCATCGTCATCCAGGCCCACTACGATGCCATGTCGGTGGTGCCGGCCCTGGCACCGGGCGCCGAGAACGCCGCCGGCATCGCCGCCCTGTTGCAGTTGGCCCGGCTGCTCCAGGAACACCGGCCGCAGTATTCGGTGCTTTTCCTGGCCACCTCTGGTCACTTCGAGGGCCTGGCCGGTATCAACGAATTCCTCTATCGCCACAGCCGCCGCAGCGAGTACTTCCACGAGCGTATCCCCCCCGCCGAGCGCATCGACTTCGACCTGATGCTCTCCCTCGACCTGTCCAGCCACCACGACCGCAGCGCCACCTTTGGCATGGGGACCTTCTACAACCCCAAGTGGACCACCGACACCTACCTCAAGTTCATGCTCACGCCCTATTCACAGCGGCTGAGCCTGGCGGTCAACGAGATCTTCGCCGACACCAGCCGCCACGTCGAGGCGGTGGCCCCGCCAAAACGCACTTGGAAGAACTACATGCCCATCCCGCTGGCCCTCGACGCGGAGGCGGCCGCCTTCGTCGGGCAGAAGGCACTGGCCGTGGCCACACCCAACGACGCGCGCCAGTGGGTGGACACGCCGCTGGACCTGCCCGAGCGCATGGACCTGGCCAGCCTGGAGCGGCAGGTGGAGACCATTGCCGGCATGGTGCTGTGGGCTGGCCGCGACCCGGACCTGCTCAAACCCACCAAGCTGGAGCTGGAGGACTACGGCCACAGCCTCAAGGGCACCATCTACTGGTTCGACCGCGACGTGAACTTTGCGGTGCCCAAGGCCCCGGTGCCCAAGGCCCTGGTCACCTACCAGCAGCTGGGGCCCAACAGCGTGGCCGGGGTGCGCACCCTGATGGTGGAGCAGGCCGACCAGCAGGGTCAGTTCCTCTTCGAGATCATGCGCAACCAGTACAGCAACACCGTCAAGGCCTACCAGCTGGCTGAGGACGGCGAGATCACCTCCGCCCCCGACATGGGCCAGGAGGGCAAGGAGACCTATCCCATCCTGCAGCCCTGGGGCTGGTGGGAGAACGAGATGCTCCAGGTGGTGTTCAAGTGCCGGGCCCTCAGCCTCTTCGAGATCATCGATTCGCGTTATCTGTCGGTCCTCGATCACCTGACGGTGCTGGACGACCGCGACGGGGTGCCCCAGTCCTGGGGCGCCGATTTCGTCGAACAGCAGAGCAACGAGGAGGGCAAGATCACCCTGGCCTCGGTGGTCTACGCCAAACCCGGCACCCAGGTCAAGGCGCTGATGAGTACCAGCCTCTTCGGGGTGCGCTATCTGTTGAGCAACGCTCCCGACGACTGGGTGGCCCATCCCCCGGCCCCGGAAGAGGTGGATGAGTCGCAGCTCAAGCAGGCCTATGGCCGGGGTTACCCGGTGGACGAGGGGCGGGTGCTGCTGCCGGCCTATGCGGCAGCCCGCGACATGTGGGTGCTCAACGACGCCCGGCTCAAACAGCTGGCCCGCTACGGGGTGCGCAACGAGAACTTCCTGCGCCTGCACGAGCAGGCCCGGGTGGCCCTCAACGACGCCCGCACCCACCTGGAGGCGCGCCAGTACAGCGGTTTTGCCGGGGCGGCCCGCCAGGCCTGGGGCCTGGCTTCGCGCGGGTACCCGGATATCAAGAGTATGGCCGATGATACCGTATACGGGGTGATCTTCTATTTTGCCTTGCTCCTGCCCTTCTCCTTCTTCTGCGAGCGGCTCTTCGTGGGGGCGGCCGACGTGCGGCGCCAGGTGTTGTCAGCAGCCGGGTTCTTCGTGGGCATCTTCCTGATCATGCGTATGATCCACCCGGCCTTCAAGCTGAGTTCATCCCCGTACATCATCTTTCTGGCCTTTGTCATCTTTGCCATCGGCAGCATTGCCCTGGGTATGGTGCTGGGGCGTTTCACCCGCGGGGTGGCGCAGCAGAAACGGGCTGCCAGCGGGGTACACGAGGCGGATATAGGCCGGCTCAGCGCCACGGCGGCGGCCATCTCCCTGGGCATCTCGAACCTGCGCAAACGCAGGTTGCGCACCGCGCTGACGGTGATCACCCTCACCCTGCTCACCTTCACTGCCCAGGCCTTCACCTCGGTGCAGAGCTATCTGAAGTTCTACCAGATCCCCCGGGCCAACACCCCCGCCTACGAAGGGGCCCTGCTGCGGGACCGCGGGTGGAAGGGGTTGCAGCTCTCGGTGCTCGACTACGTGAAGAGCGCCTTTGGCGAGGAGGCCCGGGTGGCCCCGCGGTCCTGGTATATCGCCCAGCTGATCGGCGACCGCGCCTATATCGACGTGGATCGCGGCCAGTTGTCCAGCTACGCCTTTGGCCTGCTGGGTCTCACCCCCGAGGAGCGGGAGGTGATGGGCTTGGACCGCTATCTGGTGGGCGCCAAGAGCCGCTGGTTCCTGCCCGGGGAGCAAGAAGTGTGTATCCTGCCCAAGGTGATGGCCGAGATCCTCGGGGTCGGCGAGGCGGAGGTGGGCCAGGCCCAGGTCGAGCTGATGGGCCGGCTCTACACGGTGATCGGGGTGATCGACGGCGAGGCAGTGGACCGGCTGCGCGACCTGGACAACGAGAGCTTGTGGCCGGTGGACACGGTGGCCGAGGCGCGGAAGATGCAGGATATGGCCGCCCTAGATCCGCGGCTGATGGACACGGCGGCCATCGAGAGCTTCGCCCACCTTTTGGCCAACAACACGGTGATCCTGCCCTACCAGCGGGTCATCGACCTGAACGGCACCCTGCGCTCGATCTCCATCTCCGGCTTTGCCGGCGACCAGCAGTTGGTACACAGCGTCGAGGAATTTGTCTCGCGGGTGGCCATGCCGGTCTTTGTGGGGCAGGCGGAGCGGACGCGGGTCTATACCTCGATGGGTTCGGCCTCCTTCTCGGGACTGGCCAACCTGATTGTGCCGCTGTTGATCGCCGCCCTCATCGTGCTCAACACCATGATGGGTTCGGTGTATGAGCGGGACCGCGAGATCGGCGTGTACAGCTCGGTGGGCCTGGCGCCCAACCACATCGCCGCGCTCTTCATCGCCGAGGCGCTGGTTTTTGCCACCATGGGCGCGGTGCTGGGTTATCTGGTGGGACAGGGCTTGACGCTGCTGATGGTGCAGCTGGGCTGGATGGGCGGCATGTTTATGAACTACTCCTCCCTCTCGGCGATCAGCTCGACAGTAATCGTTATGGCCACGGTGGTGCTCTCCACCCTGTACCCGGCCCGGCGGGCGGCCGATATGTCGGTGCCCGACGTGACGCGGCGCTGGAGCTTCCCCGAGCCGGAGGGGGACCTGTGGCGCTTCGACTTCCCCTTCACCATCGGCCGCAGCGACGCGCTGGGGGTGTGTTCCTACCTGCGCCGGATCTTCGCCGCCTACGGCGAGGGGTCGGTGGGCGACTTCATGACCGAGGGGGTGGAGTTCAGGGCCTCGGGCACCAACGCGGACCCGGTCTACGGCTTGGAGCTGATGGCCTGGCTGGCGCCCTACGACCTGGGGGTGAGCCAGCAGGTAGTGTTGCGCACCCTGCCCACGGCGGACATCCCCGGCATCTACCGCATCGAGATGGAGCTGCGCCGGGTCAGCGGCGACGTGGCCTCGTGGAAGCGGCTCAATTCGGGGTTCCTCAACGTGCTGCGCAAACGCTTTCTGGTCTGGCGCACGGTCTCACCCGAGATGAGGTCTGAGTACCTCGAAGAGGGCCGGCGGATGGTTGAAGAGCAATTGAGCCACAGGAGCTGAGATGGGCGACCTGTACGTCGAAGGATATACGGACCGGCTCAGCTACCGGGCCGGCGAGCAGCTCGGGTTCCACGTCTCCACCAGCGCTGCCCGGTACGCGGTGGAGATCGCCCGGCAGGGCGCCGAGCGGGAGGTGGTGTGGCGGCAGGAGGAGCTGCTGGGGGCCGAGTACCAAGTGCCGGGCAATGCCTCGTCCCACGGCTGTGGTTGGCCCCTGGCCTTCAGCCTCGAAGTGCCCTCCACCTGGAAAAGCGGCTACTATGTGGCCACCCTGAGGGCGACCGACGGGGGCGGGGCTTTCACGCGGCGCAACCGCCGCAGCGCGGAGGGAGAGCTGTGTTTTGTCGTGCGCTCCCCGCAGCCGGGCCGCGACAGCAAGATCCTGCTGCAACTATCCACCAACACCTACAATGCCTACAACAACTGGGGCGGACACAGCCTCTACTCCTACCACGACCGCGACGGCATCCAGGGGCACCGGGTTTCCTTCCTGCGCCCGCCGCTGGTGCGGTTCTTCCAAACCTGGGAACTGCCCTTTGTGCAATGGGCGGAGCGCGAGGGGTTTGCCCTCGACTACGCGGCCAACAGCGACCTGGAATTCCACCCGGAAATACTCGAACACTACCGGCTGGTGCTCAGCGTGGGCCACGACGAGTACTGGTCTGCCCCCATGCGCGACCATCTGGAGGGTTATATCGCCAGGGGCGGAAACGCGGCCTTCTTCAGCGGCAACTCGGTGTGCTGGCAGGTGCGCAGCGAGGAGGAGGGGCGGGCGTTGACCTGCTGGAAACAGATGTACAGTTTTGACCCGGTTTATGCGGCCGGCGACCGCCGGGTGTTGAGCACGGCCTGGAGCCACCACCTGGCGGGCCGGCCCGAAAACCAGCTCACCGGGGTGGGTTTCCTGTGGGGCGGGTACCATCTCAGCCACGGGCAATTGATGGACGGGTCGGGGGCCTTCGCCGTGCACCGGCCCGAGCACTGGGTCTTTGCGGGGACGGGGTTGAAACAGGGGGATGCCTTCGGCGGCAAGGATACCATCGTCGGTTACGAGTGCGACGGCTGCGAACTGCGCTGGGAGGATGGCCTGCCCTATCCCACCCACCGGGACGGCACCCCCGAGGGTTTTGAGGTGCTGGGCACGGCCCCGGCCCAGTGGCACCCCGACGACTGCGAGTGGTACGAGGGCTGGGAGAAGGGGAGGAAGGGCCAGGCGGTGCTGGGGCTGTACACGCGCGGCGGCACGGTGTTCACCGCCGGCACCACGGACTGGTCCCACGGCCTGCGGGGTGGGGACCCGGTGGTGGGGCGGATCACGCGCAATGTGCTGGAACGGTTGTCGCAGTGAGCGGCTAGCGCTTCATCATCCGGCTGATACCGGTAAAATCTCCCTCGGTGGGCATGGCGAACAAACATCTCCCCTCGCTCCGCGACGCCCACACTGCCCCGACTGCCCGTTTCTCCTCCCCACTGCGGGCCACCGACCATACCCGCACCTCGTCCAGTGCCCCGTGGAAATAGGCGTTGTCCTTCCAGTTGGACCGGCCCAGGTAGTTGTTTTCGCCCGGGGCGATGCCGGCGAAGCTGCCCTCGTAGCTGTTGTGGTCCACCTCCACCCCGTTGAGGTACAGGCGCATGCCCCCCGGCCCCGACACGGCTGCCAGGTGGTACCACTGGCCCAAACGCAGGTCCCCTCCCAGCGCCAAAAGATGCAACTCGTCGCGGCCGGTGTAGATGGCGTACTGGAAAACGGGGCTGCCTTCGCGGTGGTTGATGAACATCGCCCGCCACTGGTCGTCGTTGCCAAAGGCGAACCACTGGGAGAAATTGGCCCAGTCGTCCCAGCGGACCCAGGCTTCCACCGTGGCTTCTGTCAGGGTGTCGAAGATGCGGGGGGGGCAGCTGCACGTACGCCCCCTGGCCGTCCAGCTCCAGCACCTGGTTCCGGGCCAGGGCCGGGGCGGCGAGGGAGAGCAGGAGGAGCAGGACGAGAGGTCCCATGGCGGGGGCATAAAAAAGGCCCGGCGGAAAAAGCCGCCGGGCCGGGTTCCCGGGGGGGAAATCGACTACTTGCCTTTCTTCTTGGCCTTTGCTTTGGGTTTTTTGGCCTGTTTCTTCTTCCAGGCCTCGTATTCGACCCGGGCTTCGGCGCTGAGGGGGTAGTACTTGCGCAGGTCCCCGCCCTCGAAGAGGCGCTGGCGCGAGAAGTCCTCCCATTCGGCGTGGGCGGCGGCCTTCTCCAGTAGCTCGGGCGCCAGCGTTACCGGCACCACCACCGCTCCGTCGTCCTCGGCGACGATGAGGTCGCCGGGCATCACCATTACCCCGGCGCAGGCGATGGGCACGTTGACGGCAAAGGGCATCAGGTTGGTCTGGGTGTGGAAGTTGGGGGTTACCCCTTTTAGCCAGAGGCCCAGGCCCAGGCGCTGCACCTTGGGGAAGTCGCGCACGCAGCCGTCGATCACCACCCCGATGCCGCCCCGCCCCTTGAAGTAGGTCAGCATCATGTCCCCGAAGCAGCCGCTGCTCAGGTCGCCGCGCGCGTCGACGACGACGATGTCGCCCGGCTGGGTGTGGTACAGGGCGTGGCGGTGTAACTGGCGCTCGGGGTCGGCGTATTCGTCGACCCCGTAGAGGTCCTCGCGCTTGGGCATGAACTGCAGGGTGAGGGCCGGGCCGACCACCGCCTTGCCTGGCACATGGGTGACCAGCCCCGTCAGGTGGGGATTGCGTATACCCAGCCGGGCCAACTCTCCAGCGGCGGTGGCGCTGCCGATCTCGGCCAGGCCCTTGACGATGTGTTTGGGGGGGCGGACGATATCCTGGGTCTGGATGGCTTCGCTCATGGGCTTCCTTTCAGCCGTGCATGATGGGGTGGCCGTTGCCGGGGAAGAAGATCATGTCGATGATGAAGGAGATGCCCACCCCCAGGAAGTGACCGGCGATCAGGCCGACGAAGAAGGGGATGGCCTTGCGGTAAAGGTCGATGCCGCCGAAGCGCATGATGATGCTCTTGGCCGCCCAGGCGATGAAGATGGCGGCGGCCTGGTTGCGCACCATCCACACCGCGGAGATGGCCAGGCCGATGGGATGCAGGGGCCACCAGGGGAAGCGGTACTGCATAAAGGTGAGGAAGGTCATGCCCAGAGCCCCGGCGCCGAGAAAACTCAGCTTGGGCAGATGGGGGCCCACCGGGGTCTTGATCTTGGCCACTGCCTCCTCGAAGCTGCGCAGGCCGGCCCCGCCCGAAACCCGGAAGAACCAGGAGTTGAAGTTGGAGGCCCCCTGCTCGTAGGCCATGTAGATGATGTAGGACAAGGTGGCGGCGAAACCCACCAGCACCGCCAGGCCGATGGCCAGGCTCAGGCCGCGGCGGCTCAGGCGCAGGCTGTCCTGCAATTTAGCGGCGTTGGCGGCGCCGGGCATGAAGATGGACTGCACGTCGCCGAAGAAGGAGTAACACAGGCCCAGGGCCGCCAGGCCGCTGGCGGGGATGGCGCTGGTGCCCAGGGTGACGGTGGTCATCGACTCGGCAACCACCGGGGTGGTCAGGTAGTAGACCCCGGCCTGCACCACCAGGCGGGTGATACCTAAGTAGGCGATGAGCACGAAGGCGAGGAAGAGCAGGGCCACCAGGAAGGGCATGCCGGCCTTGCACAACCAGGCCAGCATATAGAGCACGGCCAGCAGGAAGCCGACCACCGCCACGCGGTAGGAGAGCATCTCGTGGGAATCGTCGACTGGATAGGCCGTGTTGCGGGCCTTGCGCCAGACCTCGCGCAGATGGTCGCGGGCCATCCACAAGCCCCACAGCACCATCACCAGGAAAGCGCCCCAGCATTGCCAGGAGGTGGAGGGCAATCCCCAGATAAAGGTGTCGGCCTCGGTGATGCCTAAGCCGAAGCGGTTGAAGACGCCCTCTTCGACCAGGGTGAAGAGGTAGAAGAACCAGATGCTGAAGGAGACGTTGAGGTTGGCGAAGTACATGAAACCGATGACCGGGAAGTACAGATTGATGGAGATGGGCGGGAAGCCGCGCGCCACCTGCACAATGTAGCCCCAGGGGATCTGCGGGAAGAAATGGAAGAAGAAGCCGATGGTGTTCCACAGGGCGATAAAGAGCGGCACCCCGGCGCCGATCCAGAAGATCTTGTTGCGCAGGATGGGCGGCACCCGGTCGCGACTGCCCTCGGGCACCATCAGCGCCTGGGGAACCTCCATGAGCGGATAGGCCAGGCGTTCGCGCTCGACCCACTGCCGGCGCAGGAGTACCACCATGGCGAAGCAGGCGAAGTAGAGCGACCAGACAAAGCTGATCCACCAGAAGAGCGGCATGGTCCAGGCGTCCAGCAGGGTGCCCCAGGGCACGGGTTCGCCAAAGGGCAGGCCCTCGAAGAACCAGGTCATCGCCAGGCCTTTGTTGCTGGGGATGAGCCATTGGGGCAGGTGGGGGATGAGGAACTGGTCCCACTGGTTCTCGGCGGAGGCGAAGTACTCGGGGGTGGTGGGGATGGAGAGCAAGAAGCCCACCATGAAGATGGGGATGCCGGTGGTCACCAGGCCCATGATCATCGCCGTCATGAGCTCGGCGGGGCGCAGGCCCCACGCGGGCCTGATGGCCTTGAGCAGAATGTTGAGGAGGACGAGACAGACGAAGGGGAAACCGACGCCGATGGGGAAGAAGGACCAGGTGATCTCGGACGAGCCCAGGACCCAGATGGCGTAGGGGGCACCCAGGCATACCATCAGCACCATCGCGATGCCCAGGATCAGGGAACGGAGGGTGAGGCCGCTGCGTTCGAGAGCTTCGGACATCTTATTTGGCCAGGCGCTCGACGGGTTGGCTGGGGCCGGTCAGGATCGCCTCCCCCCAGGTCGAGTCGTCGTCCCCGGTGCCGTAGACGATGAAGTGGCCGCCGTAAGGGCCGCCATCGGGGTCGGTGTGGACAATCTCCAGGCCCCAGACATCCCCAACCTGCGGCGGGGTCCAGCGCGGATCGCTTTTGGCGAAGGTGGCCTGCAAATCAACCCGCGCCTCGAGCGCAAAGTCGCCGGCACTGCGTCCCCAGGGGTTCATGCGCAGTTGGTACTCGACGGCGGCTTTGGGCAGGGGCTCTTCGATATTGGTGGAGTCCGGAGACCCGTGCCGCCACCAACCGCCGTACGCGGGCATACGGGGGTCGATGACGAAGCAGAAGGCGTTGTCGCCCTGTCCAAAAAATTCGGGGGCGCGGTCCCGCGGGGCTTCGATGAACCAGCAGATGGCATCCTTGAAGTACCAGCGTTTGTCCTGGTGCTCGGGGTCATCCACGTCGTTGACGTTGTCCCGCACCTCGGCACCCAAATAGAGGTACTGCGCGTCCCAGGCAGTGTAGTACCGCGCCTGCAGATCCTCCTCGGGGCCAGGTTCGTTGCCGTGGTCGGTGAGGCGGTTGCGGGAGGGATCGAACCAGGGGGTCTGGCGCAGCCGGTAGATATCCCAGACTCCGTCGCTGAAGGACAACTCCTTCCACTCGGAAAGGTCGCCGTCGATGGCCGGGGCGCTGCGCAGCATGGGCAGGTGCAGCACCGGGGTCTGGGCCTGTAGGGCGGCAGCACAGACCAGGCTCAGACAGAACGCCGACAGGGTCTTGCACATGGGGACAACTCCGCGGAGAGGGGAAATTGGTCAAACAAGATATCTCCCCGGCGGAGAGCGTGTCAAGCAGCGGGCTATCCGTGGAGAATTGGGTGGCCGTTGCCAGGGAAGAAGAGGGCGTCGATGAGGAAGGAGAGGCCCACCCCCAGGAAGTGGCCCAGGATCAGGCCGATGAAGAAGGGGGCGGCCCGGCGGTAGAGGTCGATGCCACCCAGGCGCATGAGGATACTCTTGGCGGCCCAGGCCACAAAGATGGCGGCGGCCTGGTTGCGGACCATCCACGCCGAGACGAGGGTCAGGCCGATGGGGTGCAGGGGCCACCAGGGCAAACGGTAGTGCAGAAAGGTCAGCACGGACATGGCCAGGGCGCCGGCTCCGAAGAAGGCCAGCTTCTGGTACTGGACCCCGGCGGGATTGGCGATGCGCGCCGCAGCGTAGTCGAAGGCCAACACCCCGGCCCCGCCCGAAACGCGGAAGAACCATGAACCAAAATTCGAGGCCCCCTGGTCGTAGGCCATATAGAGGATATAGAGAGTGGACACGGCAAAACCCAGCCCCAGGGCCAGGGCGATGGCCAGGCACAGGGAGCGCCGGCCCAACCCCAGGGCATCGTGCAATTTGGAGGCGTGGGCCGCGGCGGGCATGAAGATGGACTGCACGTCGCCAAAGAAGGAAAAGGTCAGGCCCAGGGCCACCAGGCCAGGGGCGGTGACCACCTTGGTGCCCAGCACCGCCAGGGTCATGGCCTGGCTGACCATGGGGGTGGTCAGGTAGTAGACCCCGGCCTGTACCACCAGGCGGGTGATGCCTAAGTAAGCGATGAGCACCCCGCCCAGGAAGAGGGCGGCCGCCGGCAGGGGCAGGCCGGCCCGGCACAGCCAGGCCAGCATGTAGAGCACCGCCAGAGTCAGCCCGACTACTGCGGTCCGGTAGGAGAGCAGTTCGCGGGTGTCGTCCACGGCGCAGCCTGGGTCGCAGGCCTTGCGCCAGACCTGGCGCAGGTGATCGCGGGCCATCCAGAACCCCCACAGCACCATGGCCACAAAGGCGCCCCAGCATTGCCACGCGGTGGTGGGGAAACCGCCCACCACAAAGGCGTCGCCCTCGATGATACCCAGACCCAGGCGGTTGCACACCCCTTCCTCGAAGAGGGCGACCAGGTAGAAGAACCAGATGCTGAAGGAGACGTTGAGGTTGGCGAAATACATGAAGCCCACCACCGGAAAGTAGAGGCGGATGTTGAGCGGGGGGAAGCTGCGGCCCACCTGCACTGAGTAATCCCAGCTGATCTGCGGCAGGAAGGGGTAGAAGAAGCCGGCGGCGTTCCACAGGGCGATGAAGAGGGGCAGAGCCGCGCCCAGCCACAGCAGCCGGCGGCGCAGGATGGCGGGAACACGGGCGGGCGGGCCGGGATCGGCCAGCAAGGTCTGGGGTACCTCCATGAGCGGATAGGCCAGGCGCTCGCGCTCGACCCATTGCTTGCGCAGAATCACCACCAGGGCGAAGCAGGCGAAGTACAGGGACCAGATGAAGCTAAACCACCAGCACAGCGGCATGACCCAGGCGTCCAGCAGCGTACCCCAGGGCACGGGCTCACCAAAGGGCAGGCCCTCGAAGAACCAGGTCATGGCCAGGCCCTGGTTGCTGGGGGTGAGCCAGCGGGGCAGGTTGGGCAGGATGTAGCGGCCCCATTGGTTCTCGGGCGAGGCGAAGTAGAAAGGGGTGGTTGGGATGGCCAGCACGTAGCCCATCATGAAGAAAGGTGTGCCGGCGACCACCAGGCCCATGGCCAGCACCGTGGCCAGCTCGGCAGGGCGCAGGGCCCAGCCCGGGCGCAGGGATTTGAGACCGATGTTGAAGAAGAGCAGGCAGAGGAAGGGGAAACCCACCCCGATGGGGAAGAAGGACCAGGTGATCTCCGAAGAGCCCAGCACCCAGGTGGCGCCGGGGGCACCCAGGCTGATGGCCAGCACCAGGAGACTGCCCAGGACCAGGGCGCGCCGGCTCAGGGTACCGGGAGGGGAGGGCATGGCCCGGCTAGCGGTAGTGCTCGGCCGAATCCTGGGGTTCGAAGCCCACCAGCCGGCGGGCATTGGCCAGGCTGCGGTAGGCCCAGCGGTTGTCGGAGGCCACGTAGAAGATCTCGAAGCGCAGTTCGGCGGGGGCGGCCAGGCACTTCTCGACCATCTGGGCCGCGTCGCGCTGGCTGCACCAGGCGCCGAATTCGCGGGGCTGGGTGGGGCGGTTCTCGGGGTTGACCCGGCCCAGGCGCAGGCAGAATACCGAGAGCCCGTGGGCGTCGCTGTAATGGCGGGCCAGGGCCTCACCCCAGACCTTGCTGCAGCCATACAGGCCGCCTGGGTGAATGGGGGTCTGGTCGGTGATCAGGGGCCAGGTAGAGGGCACTTGGTCGTAGCGACCGGCTGCCAGGTCGGCGTAGGGGGGCTGCTTCTCCCAGCCGATGACGGTGGTGCCGCTGCTGGCGTAGACGATGCGCTTGACCCCGGCGCGCCGGGCCGCCTCAAAGACGTTATAGGTGCCCTGGAGGTTATATCTGAGTATACCCTCCCAATCGTCGCCCACCTGGGCGGCCAGGTGTACCACCGCGTCCTGGCCCTCGAAGGCCGGCAGGATGGACTCCAGGTCGGCGATATCGCCCTGGTGGCAGTCCACCCCGGACAGGGGGCGGCGGTTTAGGGCCCGCAGGGTGTACTTGTCCGCCAACTGCAGGCGCACGGCGCTGCCGATCAGACCGCTCATACCGGTGACGAGTACTTTTTTTGTGGGCATCGGCTCTCCTCCCGGTGGGGAAACGACAGGAGGATAGGGCGGGGAGGCCCCCGTGTCAAAGGGCTGTCATCCGCTTGCGGTTGCCTTCTGCTTTGGCTAATATTGGGCGCTGACAAACTTTTTCAGACACGAGGAAGAGGATTGGGCGCGATAACCGCGGTGTTGGTGGCGGTCCTGCTGGGGCTTCCGGCCCTTGGGGGGGCTGAGCCGGTGGAGGTGATGGTCTGGGATTTCGGCGGCGTGCCCGGGCACCAGGCCTGGATCAGGCAGGCGGTAGACGATTTCAACGCTCGGCAGCAGGAGATCCACGTGGTTTTGGAGATCCGCGACTGGGCCACCCAGCGGGAGAGCCTGATCAGCACCACCATCGTCGGGGAGGGGCCGGACATCATCCGCGTCCACCACAAGTATTCGGTGGAGTTCGGCCAGTTGGGCGGGCTATATGCGCTGGAGAATTTCCCCGATTTCCCCGAGGTCGCCGCCAAGTTCTTCCCCAACGTGCTGGAGCAGGTCCAGTATCAGGGCAAACACTACGGCTTGCCCATCACCATGCTGCCCTTCGTCCTGGCCGCCAACCGCTCCATTCTCGACCGGTACGGGATGGGGATCCCGGGCACCTGGGAGGAGATACGCGCCATGGGCCCGGTGCTGAAGGAGGCGGGCATCAGCGTGTTGACCATACCCGGCGTGAACCTCGACACCGCCTATCGTTTTCTGCCCTTGCTCTACAAGGCTGGCGGCCGGGTTTTCGACGAGGGCTGGACCAGGGCCACCTTCAACGGCCCGGCCGGCTTGGCCGCCCTGGAGTTCCTCATCGAGCTGAAACAGAGCGGCTATATTCCCGCAGCCAGCGCTGCCTACGCCTTCGACGAAAACGCCGCCCACTGGTGCACCGAGAAGGCGGCGCTCTCCATCGAGGGGCCCTGGTGGCAGGACATTGTGCTGGGCAACTACAAATTCGACACCGCCAAACTGGCGTTGGGCCAGATACCCGGTCCGGCCCAACCCATCGAGGCCAATCCGCCGGCCACCCTGCTCGACGTGGTGATGGTCTCGATCACCGGGTACACCCAGGTCCCCGAGCAGGCCTGGACGGTGCTCAAGGCCCTCAACGTCGACGACCCGGTGTGGAAGGTACCCAATCCGGCCATGGGCGGGCTTCCGGCACACAAGGCGGCCTACGAGCCGGGGGTGCAGTCCCGCTACATCGACCTGGAGGTGCTGGCCGAGGCCGGGCGCAATGGCGTGGGGTGGCCGGGACACCCGGGGGTGACGGAGATCCAGCGCTGCATCGCCGACGCGATCAACATGGCCCTAACCGGCATGCTCAGCCCCAAAGAGGCTCTGGATGCTGCTGCCCTGGAGGTGAACGAAATCCTCAGTGACTATTAAGAGCCCATACGAAAATCCCATTTGGGATTCGCGCGGCTGCGAAGGCCGTGGCCGGCGTTGCCCTCAGTCGGCAGATCGTTCTTTCAGAGATATGCCTCTTTCGGGCGCCTGGTCCACGACCTTCTCGCTCACGCTCGATCCACAAAGCGAACTTCCGTATGGGCTCTAACGCGCGCTCCTCAAAGCTGCAGAAGCAGCTGACCCCGTACTATTTCCTGCTGCCGGCCATGCTGGTGCTGGCGGTGATCATCCTCTGGCCCATCCTCAATAACCTGTTAATGAGCCTGCAGAAGGTGCGCCTGCTCAAGGGGGGGGAGAGCGAGTGGGTGGGCCTGGCCAACTACGCCAAGCTGCTGGGCAGCGCCAGTTTTTCGTCCAGCATCGGCAGCTCCCTGCGCTTCACCTTCCTCTCCCTGCCCATCGCCCTGGTGCTGGGCCTGGCGCTGGCGCTGGTGTTCAACGAGATCAAGAAATACCGGCCAGTGTTCACGGCCTTTCTGCTGGTGCCCTGGGCCATCGCCCCGGTAGTGACGGGGTACATGTGGCGCTGGCTCTTTCACGACAGCTTTGGCCTGGTGAACTATTTCCTGCTCAGCCTGGGGCTCATCGACGCCAACGTGCCTTGGCTGGCGCAGCCGGGCCCGGCGATGGGGGCGGTGGTGGTGGCCAATGTCTGGCGTTTCATGCCCTATATCACCATCATGCTCCTGGCCGGGTTGCAGGGCATCTCCAGCGAATTGTACGAGGCGGCCCAGATGGACGGAGCCAACGTGGTACAGCGCTTCTGGAACGTCACCCTACCGCAGCTGCGCCATGTGATCGGGGTGGTTTTCCTCTTTGCCACCATCTGGATGGTCAACGACTTTGGCTTGATCTTCATCATGACCGAGGGCGGGCCGGCCAAGGCCACCCAGGTGGTGCCCATCACCGTCTATCGCATTGCCTTTGAGAATCTCCAGTTGGGACGGGGCGCGGCAGCGGCGATGATGTTGCTGGCCTTTCTGCTGGTCGTGAGTGTCTTTTTCATCCGGGTGCTCTTCAGAGAGCGGAGGCAGGGCAATGAAAACTAGAACCCAGGCCAAGGTCCGCGCCTGGCTGGGCTACGGCCTGGGGGGCCTGAGCGCCTTTTTCCTGGTGCTGCCCCTGGTCTGGGTGGTCAGCACCTCGTTGCGGCCCCTCGCCGAGGTGACCAGCACCCCGCCCGTACTTTTTCCGCGCTCCATCACCTTCAGGGCCTACGTAGATCTATGGGCCGCGGCGCCCTTCGACGCCTACATCCTCAACAGCATCCTCATCTCCCTGTGCACCGCGCTCATCGCCCTGGCCTTCAGCATCAGCGCCGCGTACGCCTTTGCCCGCTTCCGCTTCCCGGGCGCCACGGCGCTCTTAATGCTGGTGGTGATGTCGCAGATGCTGCCGGGTTCCTCCATCCTCATCCCGCTCTTCCAGGTGATCCGGAATCTGGGCCTGCTGGACACGCAAGCCGGCATGGTGCTGATCTACACCGGCTTTGCCATCCCCTTCTGCACCTGGCTGCTGAACGGCTATTTCCGCGCCATCCCCGAGGAGTTGGAGCAGGCCGCCCTGATCGACGGCTGCTCGCGGCTGCAGTTCCTGTGGCGCATCCTGCTACCCCTGGCGGCCCCGGCAGTGGTGGCGGTGGGCACCTTCGCCTTCCTGCTCTCGTGGAACGAGTTCCTCTTTGCCTTCGTGTTCACCAAATCCAAGGCGCTGACCATTCCGGTGGGGCTGCGCTCGGCCTTTCTGGGCCAGTACGTCAACAAGTACGACCAGCTCTTCGCCGCCTCGCTGATCTTCAGCCTGCCACCCATCGCCCTCTTCGTCTCGCTGCAGCGCTTCTTTGTGCAGGGACTAACCGCCGGCGCCGTCAAGGAGTAGATCATGGCCAGACTTCGCCTGGGCTTTGTGGGTTGTGGCGGCATCACCGGTGCCCACCTGCGCGGCCTCAAGATCCTGCGCGAGCAGGGATATGATAACTTCGAGGTCAGTGCGCTCTGCTCGCGCAGCTGGGAGAATGCGGCCCGCTACGTGGAGCGGGGCAAGGGACCGCCGCCCCTGCCGCCCATCTCGCCCTCGCCGCACGATCCGCTGAGCATCCGCGACATCTACGTGCGGGATTTTCAGGACACCGATCCGAAGATCTACACCGATCACCGGCAACTGCTGGAGGAGGGGGCAGTGGATGCCCTGGTGCTGCTCTCGGCGGTCTCGGCGCACTACCCGGTGGCGATGGCGGCTTTGGAGCGGGGGGTCCACGTCTTCATCGAGAAACCGCTGG
>SXGT01395039.1_pt1 | contig 34831 bp, 27 predicted proteins | sample 3176221 | NCBI WGS metagenome assembly SXGT01 (sample SAMN11356862, study PRJNA531348) | freshwater metagenome | isolation source: freshwater sample F1-120 | place: China: Fuxian Lake, Yuxi | collected 2017-12-25 | reverse complement strand
CCTCAAGCTGCGCAAGGAGCTTCAGCTCGAACTCCACCATCTCCATCAGCGCCTCGGCATGACGTTCATCCATGTCACGCACGACCAGGACGAGGCGATTACCATGAGCGACCGCGTGGACGTGATGAACGCCGGCCGCGTCGAGCAGCTCGGCTCGCCGGAGGAGCTTTACGAGCGGCCCAAGACGAAGTTCGTCGCGCACTTCATCGGCGCGTGCAATTTCTTCGACGGCAAATTCATCTCGCACTCCGGCAGCGTGGTGGAGGCGGACACGACGTTGGGCCGCTTGCGCGTGGAGCTTTCTGCCGCAGGTATCGAGCTGGCAGAGCAGGGGAAGCTCTCGCTCGGCATCCGTCCCGAGCGCATTTCCATGCAAGGCGGCGAGGCCGGCGACAACCGGTTCCTCGGGCGCATTGAGGAGATCACCTTCAACGGCGCGGAGAGCAATTATCGCGTGCAGGTCGAGAAGACGGAGCTGCGCGTGACGGAGTTGAACACAGGGCGTCGCGCCGTCAGCCTGTTCGTGGGCGACACGGTCGAAGTCTCCGTGCCGCCGGGAAGCATCTTCCTGCTGGAGGGCTGAATGGCCGAGCCAACCGCATCCACCGGACAGACCGCCTTCAAGCGCCGCCGCCGCATCCGGCGCACGGTCCACTTCGGCGAGCCGATGCCCCCGGGCGCGCAGGTGTTCCGCGCGGCGTGGCTGTGCGGTCCAGCGCTGGCGTGGGTGACGATCTTCCTGCTCGTGCCGCTGGGGTTCGTCATCGCGTTGAGCTTCGCGCAGCGCGGCGACGCGGGCGAAATCGTGTGGCGCTTCACCTGGGAGAATTACTCGCGGCTCTTCGGCAACGGCGCGCTCGGCTTCGACCCCGTGCAGCCGCTCATCCTCGGGCGCAGCCTTGGTGTCGGCCTCGCGACGGCGACGCTCTGCCTGCTGGTGGGGTTGCCGGTCACGTTCTTCATCGCCGGCCTGCCGCGTCGGTGGAAGACCGTGGCGCTCACGCTCGTGGTGATTCCTTTCTGGACGAACCTCCTCATCCGCACCTACGCGTGGCAACTGCTGCTCGCGCCGGAAGGCTGGCTTGCTCAAGCGCTCACGACCGCCGGGTGGCTGCCACCGGGTGAAGCGCTTTATCCCGGCTGGCCCGCCGTGATGCTCGCGATGGTTTGCGACTACCTGCCGTTCATGATCCTCCCGCTCTACGCGAGCGTGGAGAAGGTGGACTGGTCGCTCACTGAGGCGGCGGAAGATTTGGGCGCGTCGCCATTGCGCGCCTTCTGGCATGCCGTGATGCCGCAGATCCGGCCCGGCATGATCGCGGGCGGAATCCTCGTGTTCCTCCCGGCGACGGGACAGTTCGTCATCCCTGATTTGCTCGGCGGCGCGAAGGTCGCGCTGCTCGGCAATGCGGTGCAGCAGCAGTTCGGCGCGAGCCGCGACTGGCCCTTCGGCTCCGCCATAGCGGTGGCGGCGCTGGTGGTGATGCTCCTGAGCCTGTGGCTGCACACGCGCGTGACGAAGGGCCGAAGGGAGGTCGCGTTGCCATGAAGGCTGCTCTGCTTTTCCGACTGGCTAATCACCTTAGCTTTGCGGCCTCCTACGACCACCCTCTCCCCCATCGGGGGAGAGGGCAGGGTGAGGGGGCGGCGTGCGAAGTAACGGGGCACTGGGATTCAAAATCTGGCTGGGCTGCGTTTCCTTTGTGCTTGGCACTTCGCACTTCTGGACGACTTGCCCCCTCACCCCGGCCCTCTCTCCCGGTGAGGGAGAGGGAGTCGCGCGTCGCTCACGAGCGTCCTGCGGTGTGCTTCATCTCATACACACCACCAAGCACCCCATGACCCGCCGCTCGCCTTTGACCGCGCTGGCCGCGCTGTTGGTGTTCGTCTTCCTCTACGCGCCGCTGGCGGTCATCATCGTGTATTCCTTCAACGCCGCGCGCTATGGCGTCGCGTGGCAGGGCTTCACGGTGGATTGGTATCTCCGGCTGATTGACAACGACCCGGCCATCTCCGCCGCGATCAACACCATCGAACTCGCGTGCACCAGCACGTTCTTCTCGGTGCTGCTCGGCTCGGTGCTGGCCTACGGCATGAGCCGCTACGAGTTCCCCTTTAAGCGCCTCTTCCACCACGTCCTGCATGTGCCGGTGTTCATCCCAGACATCGTGATGGCGGTTGCGCTGCTGCTCTTCTTCGCGGTCATTCGCAAATGGCTCGCGGGTTTTGAACTCGGCATGATCACAATGACGCTCGCGCACATCACATTTCAAATCCCCTTCGTCGCCATCGTCGTGCGCGCGCGAATGGCCGACTGCGACCCGCAGCTTGAGGAAGCCGCTGCCGATCTCGGTGCGGGGCCGTGGCTGACGTTCCGGCACGTGACGTTTCCGCTGATGGTGCCGGGCATTGTAGCGGGCGGGCTGCTGGCGTTCACGTTGAGCCTGGATGATTTCGTGGTGAGCTTCTTCACAAGCGGCCCCGGCTCGACCACGTTGCCCATCCTGATCTACTCCTCGGTGAAGCGCGGCCTCACGCCCGACATCAACGCCCTCGCCACCCTCATCGTCCTCGTGTCCGCTCTGACGGTCGTGACGGTCTCATGGCTGCGCGGGCGCACAGAGGTCAAGAACTGAGCTCTGCCCTCGGCGACCGACGCGCCCCTTCACGCTCAACTCCTCGTCTTCAAATGCACCGTCTGCGTCGGGTAGGCGAACTCGATGCGCTGGGCCTCGAAGCGGCGCTTGATCTCCAGGTTCAGCTCCTGCATCCCCGCGAGGTGCGCCTGCGGCTCCACGCCGTTCCACCAGTGGATCACCTAGATGTTCAATGCGGACGCGTCGAAGCGGTTGAAGCTGATCCACACGTCCGTCGTGAGCGGGTGCGCGCGATAGACTTCTTCGAGAATGGCCGTCGCGCGCTTCACCTTCTCCGTCGGCGTGTCGTAAGTGATGCCGAGGTTCATCTCCGTCTTGATGTTGGGCCGCGCCGTGACGTTCGTGATCGTCGCGTTGCCCATCGTCTTGTTCGGGATGGTGACGAGGTGGCCGTCCAGGCTGCGCACGCGCGTGCTGCGCATGCCGATGCCTTCCACCGTGCCGTCCACCTTGTCCACCTGCACGCGATCGCCCACGCGGAAGGGCTTGTCGGCAAAGATGGCCACTGCGCCGGAGAGATTCGCCAGCGTGTCCTGCGCCGCGAGACCGATGGCCAGGCCGCCGATGGACAGCGAAGCGATGGCGGCGGTCACGTTCACCCCGAGGTTCTGCATCGTGACCAGCGCGGCGATGACGAGGAAGAACGCCTTGATGCCCTTGCGGATGACGATGAAGAGCTGGTCGTTCGTGCCTTTCTCCACGTCCGCGCCGCGCTCGCGCCAGATGTCCACCAGCACGTCCGTGACCTTGAGCCCCATGTAGGTGAGCGAGACGGCGAGGATGACGACGAACGCCTTGTGCAGCCACAGCTCGGCCTCCGGCGGCCAGTGCGAGATGCTCAGGCCGATGTGCAGGAAGACGACGAACGCGATGACCTTGATGGGCCCGTTGAGCACTTCGAGGAGCTGGTCGTCGAGCGAAGTCTTGGTCTTGCCCGTGAACTTGCGCAGCCAAACGCGCGTGAGCCAGTCGAGGAACTTCGCCACGTAAAACGCCAGCACGATGTAGATGAGCGAGGCGAGGTATTGCCACAGCGGGTTGCCGAGGAACGATGTGCGGAGCGGCTCGAAGCTGTCCAGGCCGAACGTGAGCACATCCGCGCGCTCGCCGGCGAGCTGCGTGAGCAGGTTCGTGGCGGTGGCGGCACGCGCCGGGGCGTTCGTGCCGGCGTTGGCGGCAGCGCTGGTGTTCGTCTGCGCGCCGAGCCAATGCGGCAGGGTGATGAACAACCCCAGCCACAATACGGCGGATAACCCGAGGAACTTCCACTTTGAAGTCATGCGATAAAGTGTGCGGATAGGAGCGGCCCGCCCGCAAGCGTGGAGGAGACACTCTTGTCCCCTATCAATATGGGTCGAGGCGGCTGTGGCGCCTGATGGGGGACCGGAGTGTTCCCATCATTGCCGCCGCGCATAAACGTGAATCCCATTGCCTCCCGCTGCCGTCTGCTTACCGTGCTGTTGTTCCTGTGGGACGTGTTGAACGTCCGGCGAACTTTGCCCAAATCATGAACTGCAAAACCATTCTCGCTCTGGCGGTTGCCGCCGGGGCCCTGTTCACCCCGCCCGCCCGCGCGGATCTCGCCAAGAGCGGCGACAAGTTGCTCCAGCAGGAGTTGCGACAGGAGCAAATCAAGGCAACGACCTCGCGCGTCGGCGTCCAACTTGGCGCGGTTATCGAGGAATACGAGCGCAACGGCTTGGAGGGAGACGATGTGGTCGTGCTCAAGGCCATCCGCAGCGTCCTCGACAAGTTGACCGAGAAGGAAATCGCCCGCGTCGTGACGCTGCTCCAGCAGACGCGCACCACCACGGATGTCGACGCCGGCCGCCGCAACGCGCTCGACGCCTTCGCCGGGCAGAAGGGTGTCACCGTGCAGCTCCGCGCGTTGCTGCTCGAATATCAGCGCCAGCAGGCATTGCAGGAAATTGCCGCGCGCTTCGCGGCGCTGGCCCGGCGTCAGGGGGAGAATCTCAAGGAAGTCATCGGCCTCGCCACCTTGACCAAGGGCCGCGACGCCCGCCGCAGCGAGACGGCGCACACCGTAGCGCTTCAGTTGCAGGAGACGGAGCAGAGCACGATCGGCGACGAGGCGAAGATTGTGCTCACGAAGCTCGCAAAGGTCGTCGCCGCGATGGACGGAGCGGCCGCCGAGCGTCCCCGCACTGCGTTGACCAAGGCCGAGGATTCCCGGCTCGCGGCAACGCTGGTGTCGGCCACGGGTGACTTGAAGTCCGCGAACTTGCTCTCCGCCGCCGGCAACGAGAAGCGCGCGCGCGATGTGTTCCAAGACCTCGCCAAGCTGCTCCAGCCCGCGCGCGACAATCTCGAAGTGATGAAGCAGGCGTTGCGCGATTTGGAGAAGGCCATCGAGCAGCAGAAGGAAGTGAAGGCGGAGACCAAGGAGGCCACGTCGCCGCGCGCCGAGAAGACCGACGTGGCCGATGCCGAGAAGAAGCAGGCCGAGGTCGTGGACAAGACAGATTCCATCCGCGAGGACGTGGAGAAGGCCGCGCCGAAGGCCGCCGAGGAACTCAAGGCCGCCGTCGAGAAGCAGCAGGAGGCCCGTGCGCAGTTGCAGCAGGATCAGCCGCGTCGCACGCCGACTGAATCCCCCGTGACCGAGAAGCAGGAGCAGGCGCTCGCCAAGATGGCGGACGCGAAGAAGACCCTTGAGCAGCAAATCGCCAAGGCCGAGGCGCAGCAGCAGAAGCCGAAGGACAAGCTCGCCGATTTGAAAGAGCTCAAGAAGAAGGTTGAGGAACTCGCCGCCAAGCAGGAACAGGTGCAGGAGAGCGCCGCCGCAGCCGAGAAGGCCGCAGCAGCCGAGAAGAAGCCGGAGAAACTTGCCGAGCAGGCCGCGAAGCAGGAGTCCGTGAAGGCCGAGACGCAGCAGACGCAGCAGGACGCCGCCGCGAATGCGCCCGACGCCGCGAAGACGCTTGGCGAGGCCGTGCGCCAGCAGGAGAAGTCGCAGCAGGCCTTGGAGAACAAGGCCAACGCACCGATGGCCCAGCAGGCCGCGAAGGACGCGCTCGACAAGGCCGCGCAGCAGATTGATTCGCAAATCGCGAAGCTTGAGAAGGCGAAGGAGGACTTGGCCAAGCTCGACAAGCTCGGTCAGGAAATTGGCAAAATCATGCAGGAGCAGCAGAAGCTCGCGATGGACACCGCCAAGGGAGCTGAGAAGCCGGAGAACAAGGCCAGCCCGCAGACCCCCAAGGAGCAGGGCGACCTCGCGAAGCAAACCGAAGCCGCGAAGAACGACGCGAAGGAAGTTTCCCCCGAAGCCGCGAACGACCTGGGCAAGGCCAAGGAGAACATGGCCGACGCGAAGGCGAACTTGGACAAGCCCGACGCCGCCAAGGCGCGTCCTGACCAGGCGCAGGCGCAGGCGAATCTTCAGGCCGCGAAGAACGCCGTGGAACAGAAGAAGCAGGAGCTTGCCAAAGAACTCGGCCAGCCGCCGCCGAACAACACCCCGCAGCTTGCGAAGGCTTCCGAGGCCGTCGCCGCCGCGCAGCAGCAGGTGAATCAGGCGCTCGCAAAGTTGGATCAGCCGGCGGGCTTGCAGGAGTTGCTCAAGCAGAAGCAGCAGGAAATCGCCGCTGCCGTTGGTGAAAAGGCGAAGGCGCAGCCGCAGTCCAAGCCCGTCGCCGAAGCGAAGGCTGCCTCAGAGAAAGCCGCCGAGCAGCTCGGCAAGAATGACTTGAAGGCCGCTGTCGGCGAAATGGCGAAGGCGCAGAAGGGCTTACAGGAAGCCGCCAAAGCCGAAGGCAAACCCGCTGGCGAGAAAGCCGACGGCGCTCCTGCCGACGCGAAGCCAGCAGATGCGAAACCCGGCGAGAGCAAACCCGGCGAAGGAAAACCGGGCGAGGGCAAGCCTGGTGAAGGGAAACCCGGTGAAGGCCAGCCCGGTGAGGGCCAGCCCGATGGTTCTCCGCAGGCCGCGAAGCCGACGCCGTCCCTCCCGCAGCTCGCCAAGCAGCAGGCCGATGTGAAGGCGCTCACCGAGATGCTCGCCGCTTCGCAGGCCGCGCAGCAAGCCGCGCAGCCCCTTGATTCCGCCGCGCAGAGCATCGCGCCGCTCGCCGCCGGTGAGGCCGGACCGCTTCCGCAGCAGGCACAGATGTCCTTGGAGAAGGCTTTGGCAGCGCTCACCCAAGCCGCCGCGCAGGCCAACGCCGGCAAGGCCCAGCCCGCGCAGGGTAACGCCGAGGCCGCGCAGGCCGCACTCGCGCAAGCCGCCGCCGCGCTCGCGCTCGCGCAGGAAGGCGTCGGCCAGCAGATGGCGCAGCAGGGTCAGGGACAAAAGGGCCAGGGCGAGAGTCAGCAGAAGGGCAAAGGTCAGGCCAAGGGCCCCGGCGAAGGGAAGCCCGACCCCAACAGCAAAGAAGGCCAAGGCGATGGCAAGGGCAATTTCGACGGCCAGGCCGGAGCCGACGGCAAGACGCGCGGCGACGTGAAAGGCGCGAGCGGCTTCCTCGGCCTGCCCGCCCGCGACCGCAATGCGTTGCTCCAAAGCCAGACGGAGCGCGCCCCCGAGGAATACAGCCCGCTCGTCGAGCAGTATCTCAAGAACCTCTCCGACTCCGCCGGTTCCAAGCCGCGCCGCAAGTAGAGCATTCGTGGGTTGGCGTCGCGGCCCGGCTGATGGTCGCCTTGGATCGCGAGATGCGTTTGTTCATACGCCACCAGCGATCTTTTTGCCGGTGAATGATCCCGCAGAGTCGTGAGGGCCAACTTCCTTCTTCCCATTTTCGTGCTGCGTTCCTAACTTAAGCCGCTCTGTTGGAACGCAAAAACCTGCTCAAGCGAACCCAACCCGACTTAACCTATGGCCGCTGATAATTCCCTTGTCGCCAAGCTCGAAGCCCCCGCGCTCCAGCCCCTCGCCCTCAAGTCCCGCCTCGCTCCCACCCCTTCCGCCGCGCCCAAATACGCCGTCACGGTCAAGAACACCGCCGGCCAGCCCGTCACCGTCGCCGACCCGCGCGCGACCCGCACGCTCGTCGCGCTCATGAACGTCCACGCCGTCGTCGGCGGCGCGGCCTGCCATTGGGGCGGCCCGGCGGCCTTCGCGGAAATCATGGCGGCCGTCCACGCGCAGATGTTCGCCACGTCGGGCCGCCAGTGGCACGAGGCCTTCAACTTCGTCAACGACGCCGGCCACACCGAGAACGGCATTTACGCCCTGCGCGCCATTTACGGCTTCGATGGCATGACCCTCGACACGCTCAAGGGCTTCCGCAGCATCGCCAGCAAGTTCACCGGCCACGGCGAGTCCCACCTCAACCCCGAGGGCGTGCTCGTCTCCAACGGTCCGCTCGGCTCCAGTCTCCCGCAGGCGCAGGGCCTCGCGATGGGTGACCGCACCGCCGGCCGCGACCGCGTCACCATCTGCACCGTGTCCGACGGCGCGGCGATGGAAGGCGAGGCCAAGGAAGCCTTCGCCGCCATCCCCGGCCTCGCCGGGAAGGACCGCGTGAATCCCTTCGTGCTCATCCTTTCCGACAACGACACCAAGCTCTCCGGCCGTATCACGAAGGATTCCTTCTCCATGCAGCCGAGCTTCAACGCGATGGCCACGCTGGGCTGGAACGTGATTCCGGTCGCGAACGGCCACGACCTCCAAGCCGTTTACCTCGCGGTGGAACAAGGAGCCGCCGCCGCGAAGGCAAACCCCAAGCAACCCGTTTGCCTCTGGGTCAAGACCGTCAAGGGCGTCGGCATCAAGGCCACCGTCGAGAACTCCGCCGGCGGCCACGGCTTCCCGTTGGCGAACGGCGAGAAAATCGGCGACTGGGTCACGGAGCTTTACGCCGGCGACACCGCGCCGGCTGAACTCATCGCGTGGGGTGCCGCGCTCCGCGCCGATTGGGAAAAATCCGAAGCCGCGAAGAAAGCTAAGGCCGCCGCTGCGGCCGCTGCTGCTCCGGCTGCTCCGGCCATCAAGAAAGACAAAGTTCAAGCCGGCCTCGCGAAGGGTGCCGTCCGCGCCGCGACCGAGGGCCTGCCGGTCTTCTCCATCTCCAGCGACGTCCAAGGCTCCACCGGCATCAGCGCGTTTCAGAAAGCCTTGCCCGACCGCTTCGTCGAGGTCGGCATAGCGGAGTCGAACATGATTAGCGTCGCCGCCGGTTACGCGAAGTCTGGCTACATCCCCATCGTGGACACCTTCGGGCAATTCGGCGTCACGAAAGGCAACTTGCCGCTCACGATGGCCGCGCTCTCGCAAGCCCCGGTCATCGCCATGTTCAGCCACATCGGCTTTCAGGATGCCGCCGACGGTGCCAGCCACCAGGCCACGACCTACCTCGCGGCCGTCAGCTCCATCCCGCACACGTGCGTCATCATGCCGAGCTGCCCGGACGAGGCCGAGTCGCTCATGTATCAAGCCATCACGCGCTACGCCGCTGACCGCGCGGCGGGCAAGGACGGCGAGAGCTACCTCTTCTTCGTGGGCCGCGAAAACTATCCGATGAGCTGGATTTCCGGCGCGACGTATCCGTGGGGCAAGGCGCAAGTCCTCGCGCAAGGCACCGACGTCGTCCTCATCGGCTGTGGCGTGCTGCTGGACAAGGCCATTGCTGCTGGCAAGAAGCTCGCCGAGCAAGGCGTGCAGGCGACCGTCATCAACAACCCGTTCATCAACCACGTGGACATCGAGACCATCGGGGCCGCTGTGAAAGCCGCCGGTGGCCGCGTCGTGACCATCGAGGACCATCAAGTCGTCGGCGGCATGGGCGCGCAAGTCAGCCACGCCTTGAGCCGCGCGGGCATCGCGCACCGCATGACCTCGCTGGGCATCCCGGGCGAATTCGGCCAGAGCGCCTACCTCGCCGAGGAACTTTACAAGCTGCACGGCCTCAGCGCCGACAACCTCGTCGCCTCCGCGCAAGCGCTGATGAGGTAAGAGCACACCGCACATTCGCGAACGGCCAGAGCGGCACCCGCTCTGGCCGGTTTGCTTGGGGCCGTTGAAATCGAGCGTCCAAGTCGCAGGCTGAAGGCCTGCCATATACCAGCCTAGGGCAACGCCCTGGGTGCCGGACAGAGAGGCATCGCCGCCCTGAAAGGGCGGAACATTTTGTATCGCCCTTACAGGGCTGCGCATTCCGTGGCTGGGTAACCCGGCAAGGAGATTCCAAGCCCTGAAAGGGCGACACATAATGTTCCGCCCCTTCAGGGCTATGATCCTTCTATTCCGCTACCCGGGGCGTTGCCCCGGGCTGTCATGTCTGAGGCTTTCAGCCTCGACTTCGGAGTTCGGGTTGAAACCTCGCCTCCTGCTCCGCGCGTCTGTAAAGTCACCAAATGAAACCTGCCCTTCTCTTGCTCGCCCTCACCGCGCAGCTCGCGCTCGCCGCGCCGCGCACGCCCAACATCATTTTCATCATGGCCGACGACCTCGGCTACACGGACGTCGCGTGCTTCGGCAGCAAATACTACGAGACGCCGAACATTGACCGGCTCGCGGCGCAGGGCATGAGGCTTATGAGCCATCATCATTGCCAGAACTGCGCGCCCACACGCGCGGCCTTGATGAGCGGCCAATACGGCGCGCGCACCGGCGTTTACACCGTCGGCGGCATTGACCGCTTCGACTGGAGCCAGCGCCCGCTCCGCCCCGTGGACAACGTCACCGACCTCCCGCTCGACCGCGACATCATCGCCAAGCAACTCAAGGCCCCCGGCTACGCCACCGCGATGTTCGGCAAGTGGCACATCGGCGAGCGCGGCGACTTCCATCCCGGCAAGCGCGGCTTCGACGAGGCCATCTCCAGCGCGGGCGTGCATTTCGACTTCAACACCAACCCGAAGACGGATTACCCGAAGGGCCAATACCTCGCCGACTTCCTCACGGACAAGGCCGTGGACTTCATCACGCGGCACAAGGACAAGCCCTTCTTCCTCTACCTCCCGCACTTCGGCGTCCACTCGCCATTTCAGGCGAAGGCCGACCTCATCGCGAAGTTCAAGCCCAAGCCCGGCGTCGGCGGTCACAACAACCCCACCTACGCCGCGATGATTGCCAGCGTGGACGAGAGCGTGGGCCGCGTGATGAAAACCCTCGACGACCTCAAGCTCGCGGACAACACCGTGCTCATCTTCACCAGCGACAACGGCGGCTACGGCGGCTACGGCGGTCCCCTTGGCCTTCTCCGCGAGCCGGGCAAGGAAGGCCAGGGGAAGAAAGGCAAAGCCGGCGACGACGGCGGCGGCATCACCGACAACGCCCCGCTGCGCAGCGGCAAGGGCAGCCTCTACGAGGGCGGCACGCGCGAGCCGTTCATCGTGCGCTGGCCCGGCGTGGTGAAGCCCGGCTCTGCGTGTGAAGTGCCGACCATTCACGTGGACATCTTCCCGACCTTCCTCGAACTCACCGGCGCGCCGATGCCACGGCAGGTTCTGGACGGCGAGAGCCTCGTGAAACTTCTTCGCGACCCGGCCGCGAAGCTCCAGCGTGACGCCATCTTCCAGCACTTCCCCGGCTACCTCGGCTCCGGACCCGGCCTCTGGCGCACCACGCCCGTGAGCCTGATTCAAGCCGGCGACTGGAAGCTCATGGAGTATCTCGAAGACGGGAAGCTCGAACTCTACAACCTCCGCAACGACATCGGCGAATCCAAGAACCTCGCGAAGGAAATGCCGGACAAGGCCAAGGAACTCCACGCCCGCCTCGTCGCCTGGCGCGCGGAAGTCAAAGCCCCCATGCCCACGCCGAACAAGCCGGGAGCAGCCCCTGCGGAACCGGCCACCAAGAAGGGCAAGGGCAAGAAGAAGCAGGACGAGTGAAGCAAGGCGTCTCGCCGACTTCACAGAATCATGCCGAGCTCTAGGGAATCGCAGCCTTTGCCTCCCAATGATTTTATGTTCCATGATTCTGTGTTCCTTCCCGATTTCGGAGTTTCGAGTAAGCCAAGTTGCCCGTAGCATCACCGTCATGCGCTCCTTCATCACGCTGTTGTTGCTCGCCGCCACGGCACTTGCCGAACGCAGGGCCGACATCGAGTTCGCCAAGGTCGGAGACGTGAGCCTCACTCTCGATGCGAATGTGCCGGATGGAGCGGGGCCCTTTCCCACGGTCATCCTTGTGCACGGCGGTGGCTGGCGGAACGGCGACAAGAACAAGTTCATCACGCCGCTCTTCGCGCCGATGACGGAGGCGGGCTTCACGTGGTTCACCATCAACTACAGGCTCGCGCCGACGAATCGCTGGCCAGCGTGCGCGGAGGACGTCGAGCGTGCCATCCGCTGGGTGAAGGCCAACGCGAAGGAATACAAGGCCGACCCCAAACGCCTCGCGCTCGTGGGCGAATCGGCAGGTGGGCATCTCGTGTCCTATGTCGGCGTGCGTGGCATCGGGGAGACCAGCGTCGCGGCGGTAGTGCCCATTTACGCGCCGCATGACCTGGAGTTCCACGCAAAGGCGCGCAATGCGCTGGGGCCATCGCTGTCCGCGCTGTTCGGTTTGACCGAGTTGAATGATGTGGCGATGAAACAGCTCCGTGCCGCGTCCTCGACGACTTACCTGCGCAAGGGCCTGCCGCCCTTTCTTCAGTTGCACGGCACCAAGGACGCGCAGGTGGACTACGCGCAGTCCGTGAAGTTCCAGGCGCAGACGAAGGCCTTCGGCAACACGTGCGACCTGATCACCATCCCCGACGGCGCGCATGGCATGGGCGGCTGGGACAAGCTGGTGCCGGACTATGCGCAGCAGCTCACGGCGTGGCTGCGGAAGACCTTGAAGTGACGAGCGCGGGCTGAGGCAGACGGCTTCCGACGGGAGCAGTATTCAGTGTTCAGTGTTCGGTAATCAGTGTTCAGTCTTCCCGAGCGCGCCTCTGACTGAACGCTGAAGACTGAAACACTGATTACTTTCCAATGACCCTCCTGCACCAACTCCTCGACGTTCAGTCGATTGACCAGTTCATCCAGAGCGCCTCGGCCTCATGGGTGCTGAAGGCGGCGGCGATCGGGTTCATCCTCGCGCTGCTGGCGATGGCGTTTTACTTCGCGCTGGCCGCGCACCTCTTCTACTGCTTTTGCCTCAAGCGCATCTGCGAGCGCGTCGGGCATGACCCGGGGCTGCTCGTGTGGTTTCCAATTCTGAACATCATCCCCCGTCTGCGCGCGGCAAAACTGCCGCTGTGGCTGCTCGCGCTCTACCTGCTCGTCCTGCCGATCCCTTTCATCTTCGTTTACAACTGGATGATGCTCTGCGAAGCGCTCGGCCTCGTCGTCATCGTCCCGCTGGGCTTCCCCGTGCTTGTCATCTACCTCGCCTTCGCCGACTGAGCTGCGAAGCTCCCCCAACCATGCCCGCTCAAACAACCAAAGACTCTTTCGAGGCCGGTGCGTTCCACCCGGACCACGGCACGCGCCGCATCTCCGGCACGCTGCGCATCGAGGGCGGCATGGTGAACTTCGCGGGCGACCAAGGCTTCTTCGCGTTCCCCCTCGACAGCGTCCAGATCAACCTCGGCGGCGCGAGCGACCGCCTTGTCTTCTTCGCCCACGCGAATTTCCCCAAGGCCTCCATCTTCACCAGCGACAAGGCCATCCTCGACCACCCGGCCTTCGCGCAGAACCCCACCCTCACCCGTGCGCGCGACCGCATTCGCCGCCGCAAACTCGTCGGGCGCTGCATCACCCTCGGCATTTTGGCGCTTATCGTCGCGGCCATTGCGGGCGTGTGGCTCGCGAAAGACCCCATGGTCAAGGCCGTCGCCAGCCAGGTGCCTGCCGAGTGGGAGCAGAAGCTCGGCGACACCGCATTCGCCCAAGTCACCCTCACCAGCAAGCTCGTCACCGATGCCGACGTGAAGAAGCAGTTCGAGCAACTCGCTGCGCCGCTCCTCGCCGTCGTCCCGCAGGACCGCTACAAGTTCAAGCTGCACATCATCGAGGACGCCTCGTTCAACGCCTTCGCCCTGCCCGGCGGCAACCTAACCTTTCACACCGGCCTCCTCCTCGGGGCGGAGACGCCCGAGGAAGTCCTCGGCGTCCTCGCGCACGAAATCTCCCACGTCACAGAGCAGCACGGGATGCGCGGCATCGTGCAGGGCTTGGGCCTCTACGGCATCGTCAGCATCTTCTTCGGCGATGTCTCTGGCCTCGCCGCCATCCTCGTGAACAACGCGCCCTTCCTGCTCACGCAGAAGTTCTCCCGCGACCACGAGCGCGAGGCGGACGAGCAAGGCTTCCGCTACCTCGAAGCCGCGAAGCTCAATCCGCGTGGCATGATCACCTTCTTCGAGAAAATGCGGCGCGAGGAGGAGAAGCTGCGGGAGAAGATTCCCGGCGGTGAGGCGATGGACGCGTTGAACTTCCTCAGCACCCACCCCGCCACGCAGGAGCGCACGGCACACTTGGAAAAGCTCCTGGCGAAGTCCCCGCGCAAAGACGGCTTCACCGTCGTGGACCTGAACTTCAAGGAATTCCAAAATGCCCTCCGCTCGAAGCTCTCGCAGCCGGAGAAGCAGAAGAAGGCGGAGAAGCCGGATGCCAAGAAGGCCAAGTAGTGCGCGATATGCGACCCTGAACCCGCAGGGCCGCGATGCGCGCGGCCTCGTGTCTCTGAAGGGAATGACGAGGCCGACCGCAGGTCGGCCCTGCCAAGTTTATGAGTGCAGGGAACGGGTGGGGGAGAACGGTCACGGAGTCGGGGCGTTTGGTAGGGCGCGTCTGTCCCAGCGCGCCGCTGCAGCGGAGGTATGCCAAACCGTCGCGCTGGGGACAGACGCGCCCTACCTCTCCACTCTCCGCCCCCTCTCGCGGCAACCGCGCAGACTCAACTCCGTTTCGCCATCGCCGCGCGGGCTTGCTCCAGGACCTTGCGCTCGCGGTCGGTCAGGCTGTGGATGCCGTGGGCAGAGATTTTGTCGAGGATGGGGTCCACTTCCTTGCTGATGAAGTCGTCGCTGGAGGACTCGGTCGCTGCGTTGCCGGGCCGGCGCAATTCGATGCTGCCGCCAGATCCTGAACGCGCGCTGAGTGATTCAGCCGTGCGCGTGGAACTGGTGCGTCGCGTGGGTAGGAGGTTTTCCCAGTTGAAGAGCTTCGCCACTGGGAAGTCGTCGCTAGCGCCCAAGGCGCGGCGGGCGTAGCCGATGCCGAAGAGCAGCCCGCCCAGATGCGCCGCACCGGACACGCGGTCGAAGGGGAACACGATGCCGAACACCGAGAGACCCAGGATGAACCACAGCACGACGGACGCGCGCAAGTTCACGGGGAAGAACAGGACGATGAAACACATTTCGCGCGACGGGTTCAGCGTGGCGTAGGCACCGAGCAAGGCCAGGACACCGGCGGAAGCGCCGATGACGCCCGCTGATCCGTGGTGCGGCAGAAGGGAAACTGCGAGGTGGAAACCGCCGCCAACGAGTCCGCCGAGGAAGAACAGTCTCAGCAGGTGATGGCGTCCGTAGGATCCTTCCACCACGACGCCGAGGAAGTAGAGGCCGAGGCAATTGAAGAGGACATGCCACGGCCACGGGCAGGCGTGGACAAACTGGAAGGTGACGAGCCGCCAGAATTGGCCGGAGGCCAGTTCCTCACCGTGCAGGCCGAGCCTAGCAGCGAGGTCGAAGCGGGCGAAGGTCTGGAGAATCGCCTGGATCAGAAAGATGATGGCGAGTGCGGCGACGAGATAAAACGTCGTGGTCCGGCGGAAGGAGCCTTCCGTTGAACGCATATAATCCCGGTCGTCGAGCACGGCGCGGAACCTAGCGGCGGCGGTGGCGCAATTCAACGCGTGAATTCCCCCGGCCAGAATTGCTCCCGCGCCCGCAACGGAAAGCCAGCCCTTGCCAAAGCCAGTGTGGTCGCGCGCGGGAGGCGGCCTAGGGTGACGCCATGAAAATCAAACCTGCAAACGGTGGTGTGGTGGTCGAACTCGGGGCGAGGGAAGCCGGCTTGCCCGGCGAGACTCCGTCGCCTTTCAGCATCCACAAGATTCTCGTGCCGGTGGATTTCTCGGAGTGCTCGCGCAAGGCCCTGCGCTACGCGATCCCCTTCGCGAAGCAGTTCGGGGCGAGCCTCACGCTGCTCTTCGTCACCCAGATCAACTACACGGTCGGCGAGTTCGGCATGATTGACTCGCCGCTGATGGAGGGCCAGGTCCGCGAAGCGGCGGATAAGGCGATGGACAAACTGTTGCTGGAAGAGGTGGGCGATGCCGTGCCCGCCACCAAGCAGACGCGCATCGGCCGGCCCGCCTCGGAAATCGCGGCGGCGGCCAAGGAACTCGACGCCGATCTCATCATCATCTCGACGCACGGCCACACGGGCCTGAAACATGTGTTCCTCGGCAGCGTGACTGAGAACGTCGCGCGCATCGCGCCGTGTCCGGTGCTGGTGGTGCGCGAGGAGGAGCCCGAGTTTCTCCGCGCCTGAAGTCGGGAACCACACTCAAACACCATCCTGGCCGTGGAACCACCCGCCCGCAGCAAACCGCCGACTGGACGCACCGCGTCCCGGCCAGCGGGCACGGCGTTTGGCGCGCCACGGGATTTCCTCGGCAACAAGTTTGTCTATGCCCTGGTTTCGCCGCGTGCGCGGGGGCTGTCGCTCGGCGTGAACCTGAACCCGGACCAGGAGTGCAACTTCGAATGCATCTACTGCGAGGTGGACCGGCACACGCACTGTCGCGCTGCGCAACTGGACGTGGACGCGATGGCGGGTGAGCTGGGCCGCATGCTGGCACTGGTGCAGTCGGGCGGGCTTGCGGCGCTGGATGGTTTCCGAGGCCTGCCGGCGGAGTTGCTTCAGCTCCGTCAGGTCAACCTGAGCGGCGACGGCGAGCCGACGCTTTGCTCGGTGTTCCTCGATGTCGTCCACGCCGTCATGCACGTGCGCATGCGGTGTGGCCTGCCGTTTTTCAAGATCGTCCTCATCACCAACGCGACCGGGCTGGACCGTCCGCAGGTTGCCGAGGGCATCTGCTGCCTGACCAGCCGCGACGAGGTCTGGGCCAAGCTCGACGTGGGAACGCAGGCTTGGATGGAGCGCATCAACCGTCCGACGGTGCTGCTCGACAAGGTGCTTGCGAACATCCTGGCGCTCGCCCGGCAGCGGCCCGTGGTGATCCAAAGCCTGTTCCCGCTCGTCAACGGCCAAGAGCCACCGGAGCCGGAGATCCGCGAATACGCGCAGCGGCTGAAGGAGCTGAAGAACGCGGGCGCTAACATTCTGCTGGTGCAAATCTACTCGGCCACGCGGCCCACGCCGCATTCCGAGTGCGGGCATCTGCCGTTGCGAAGCCTCGCACGCATCGCGCAAGTCGTGCGGGACACGACGGGGCTGCGGGCGGAGGTGTTTTAGGCGGCGCGTGCCAACTGTAGCGGCGCTCTGTGAGCGCCGACCTGCTGGGACTACAATTAGCTGACGGCGGTCACAGACCCGCCGCTACAGCTCCCGCGAACGGGCGCTTGCAATCATCGCAAGACCGCCGAAAACTCCGCGCATGAATCAGCCCACACCTTCCACACGCCGGGACTTTGTCGCCTTGGGTGCCGCCGCCGCCACGGGCTTAGCCATGGTGCAGGACGCGCTTTGTGCCGAGCGCAATCCCGCCGTAACCGTCGCGGACAAGACGAGTTCCATCCGCATCACCGGCTACAAGGCTTGGTGGGTCAACCCAGTGTTGTTCATCCGCATTGACACCAACCACGGCGTCAGCGGCTGGGGCGAAATAAAGGGCACGGACATCCGCGTTGCGATCACGCTGATGGAGTCGCTCTACGAGTTGCTCAAGGACGAGAACCCCACCCGCATCGAGCACCTCTGGCAAAAGCTCTACCGCGCGCATCGCGACATCCGTGGCGGGCCGTTCATGGTCCACGTCATCTCGGGCATTGACATCGCACTGTGGGACTTGGCCGGGAAACTTTGGGGCGTGCCCGTTTACAGCCTGCTCGGCGGCCCGGTGCGCGACCGCATCCGCGTTTATCACACGCCCAAGGCGGAGAAGGTTCCGCCCCACGGCATCTACGAACACTCCGGCACGCCCGCCGACATTCAGCGCATGGTCAAGGCCATCGCCGCCGCTCGCGAACGGGTCGGTCCCGACGGCGCGGTGATGTTCGACGCGCATTGCGCCGTGCCGCCCGCGACGCTCATCCAGCTCGCCAGCGCGCTCAAACCCTACGACCTCCTCTTCATCGAGGAACCGGCCGTGCCCGGCAACATCGAGGTCTTCAAACGCCTCAAGGCCGCCATCAACATCCCGCTCGCGACCGGCGAACGCGACCGCACGATCTGGGGGATGATTCCGTATTTGCAGGAGCGCTGCATTGACATCCTCCAGCCCGACTGCTGCCACACCGGCGGCATTTCACAGATGCGCAAGATTGCCGCGCTGGCCGAGACTTACATGGTGCCGCTCGCGCCGCATTGCACCGCGAGCAACCTCGGCATCTCCGCCAGCATCCACGCCACCGCCGCCACGCCGCTCTTCCTCATCCATGAGTTCTACCCGACGAACATGGGCTTCAACCCCCGTGGCATCGCCATGATAGACTGGTCGGTGGACAAGGACGGCTACGTCGCCCTGCCCAAGGGCGTCGGCCTCGGCGTCGAGATGGACGCGAAGATTCTCGATGCGGAAGCGAAGAAGCCGCAGACCTACAAGTGGCCGCTGGCAAAGTTGAAGGACGGCTCCATCGCGGACTATTGAAGCGTCGGCCTTGCTTTCCGTCTGAACCTCCGCTGAAATCGCACCATATATGAAACTGATCACCCCACTGTTTGCCATCGCCGCCTTGAGCGCCGCGACTTCCTTCGCCGCCAGCAAGCCCGACTTCGCGAAGGACATCGGTCCCATCTTCGCCAAAAACTGCCTCGAATGCCACGGGCCCGAGAAGCAGAAGGGCAAGTTGCGCCTCGATTCCAAGGAGACCGCCTTCAAGGGCGGCGACAGCGGCCTCGTCGGCCTCGTCCCCGGCAAGTCCGCCGACAGCCGCATCTACAAAGTCATCACCCTCGCCAAGGGCCACGACGACATTATGCCGCCCAAGGGCGAGCCGCTCTCCAAAGCCACCACCGATCTCATCAAGGCGTGGATTGACGCCGGCGCGGACTGGCCCTCGGGCTTAAAGCTCACGCCTGCCGGTGGCGCGACCGCCAAGAAGGAAAACGAACTTCCTCCCGCTCCCAAGCCCACCGCCGCCGAGACCAAGGCCGTCGCCGAACTTGCGAAGGCTGGTATCACCGCGCGCGAAATTGCTCAGGGCAGCAACTGGCGCTACATCAACCTCCGCGTCGTCGGCAAGAAGTTCGACGCGAAGGTTTGGGATCAGATCAAGGACGTGAGCAACCTGCTTGAGCTTAACGCGGCTGGCGTGGAACTCACCGACGCTGACCTGGCGAAGTTGGGTAAACTCACCAACCTCCGCCGCCTCAACCTCGCCAACGCCACCGTGAAGGACTCCAGCCTTGCCGGGCTGAAGACCCTCGCGAATCTCGAATACATCAACCTCGTTGGCACGCAGGTCACGGACGCCGGACTCAAGCAGCTTGCCGGGCTGAAAAAGCTCCAGAGCGTTTACCTCTTTGAGTCGAAGGCGACGGACGCTGGTGTGGCGGAGTTGAAGAAGGCCCTGCCCGCCGCCCGCATTGATAATGGCGCGGACCTGAAAGCCTTCGCCTTCGCCGCCGCCGCGAAGGCCGAGGCCGACAAGAAGGCGGAGGAGGCCAAGAAGGCGGCGGACGACGCCAAGAAAGCCGACGACGCGAAGAAGGCAGCCGAGAAGAAGCCGGACGCGCCGAAGGCTCCTGAAAAGAAGGACGACAAGAAAGAAGACGCGAAGAAAAAGAAGAAGCAGCCGTAACCGTCACCGCCACCACATTCTCACGTCAACGGGCCGACCTTGAGGTCGGCCCGTTTGCTTTGAAGCATGGACGCCATCGCCCGCGCAAACCACCGCGGGCAGGAGTCTTTAGCCCAGCGCCTCGATTGCCGCCTTCGTCTGCGCCAGTTTGACATGCCAGTCGGCGAGCCGTTGCTTGTGCTCGTCTAGCACGGCGGGCGGGACTTTCTGCGCGAAGCTCGGGTTGGCGAGCTTCTGCTCCACCTTCTCAATCTCGGCCTGAATCTTTGCCAGTTCCTTCGTGAGTCGCGCGCGCTCAGCCTCCACGTCCACGAGGCCGTCGAGCGGCAGGTAAAGCTCGCCCAGCTTGGTGAACGCGGTGGGGGTGCCTTTCCTCGGCGCATAGTTCGAGTCAAGTTCCAGTGACTCGGCACTGAGGAGGAGGCGAAGCACTTCGGCTTCGCGTGAGTCGAGCTGGCCGACGGGCTTGAGGGTGAACTTGCCCTTCTTCCCCGCGCCGATGTTGAACTGCGTCTTGAGGTTGCGGCCCTGCGTGACGAGCTCGAACTTCGCATTCGCAAACGTCTCCACGGTATCGTCGAGGCCCCACGCTTCCTTCTCGTCGTCGGAGAGCGGCTTGGGCCAGCGGGCGAACATGATGGTCCGGCCGCCCTGCTCTTCCGGCATGTCCGCCGAGTAACCCATCCCGTGCCAAAGCTCCTCCGTGATAAAGGGCAGCAGCGGGTGGAACATCCGCAGCAGGTGCGAGAGGGCGAAATCAATTACTGCGACCTTGTTCGCCTTGAGCGCCGCGTCTTCGCCGAAGAAGGCGGCCTTGCTCGCCTCCACATACCAGTCGCAATACTCGCTCCAGAAGAAGCGGTAGAGCGATTGCACGGCGGTGGCGAAGTTGTAGCTAGCCAGCGCGTCGCTCACCTCGCGGATGGCGAGGTCGAGGCGGAGGAGAATCCAACGGTCGTCGCTGGAGAGCAGCGCGGCGGTGATTTCGCCCTGCACTTCGCCGCCCTGCATCTGGCGGAACCGGCAGGCGTTCCAGAGCTTGTTGCAGAAGTTGCGGCCCAGCTCCACGTCCTTCTCGTCGAAAAGCACGTCCTGACCGAGCGGCGCGCTGCGCATGGTGCCGAAGCGGAGGGCGTCCGCGCCGTATTGGCTGATGAGCACGAGCGGATCGGGCGAATTGCCGAGCGTCTTCGACATCTTGCGTCCCTGCTTGTCGCGGATGATGCCGGTGAAATAGACGTTCTTGAACGGCAGCTCGTCCATGAACTCGTAGCCCGCCATGATCATGCGCGCGACCCAGAAGAAGATGATGTCCGGCCCGGTGACGAGGTCGGTGGTTGGATAAAACTTGCGCAGCGTGTCGGTCTTCTCCGGCCAACCCATCGTGGCGAACGGCCACAGCCACGAGCTGAACCACGTGTCGAGCACATCGGGGTCTTGCTGCCACCCTTCGCCCTGCGGCGCTTCAAGTCCGCAATGCACTTCGCCGCCGCGATACCACACCGGCACGCGGTGCCCCCACCAAAGCTGGCGGCTGAGGCACCAGGCCTGAATGTTCGTCAGCCAGTGGTCGTAAACTTTCGTCCAGCGGTCGGGATAAAACTTCATCTGCCCCTCGGCCACGCTCGCCTTTGATTGCGCGACGGCGGGGTATTTCAGAAACCATTGCTCGCTCAAGCGCGGCTCAATCGGCACATCGGCGCGCTGGCTGAAACCGACGTTGTTCTCGTAAGGCTTCTCTTCGATGAGCACGCCCTGTTCGCGCAGCAACTCCACGGCGACTTTTCGAGCCTGAAACCGCTCGAGTCCGGCTAGTGGCCCACCCGCAAGGGTGTTCATCGTGCCGTCCGCGTTCATGATGTCCACGACCGGCAGCTTGTGGCGCGCTCCGATCTCGAAGTCCGCCTTGTCGTGCGCGGGCGTCACCTTCAGCACACCGGTGCCGAACTCGAAATCCACATGGTCATCGGCGATGATCGGGATGAGCTTCTGCGCGCGCGGCAATTCCGCGGGCAACGGCCGCACGATGTGCTGACCGATGAGATGCGCGTAACGCGGGTCCTTCGGGTTCACGGCCACGGCGGTGTCGCCGGGGATCGTCTCCGGCCGCGTGGTGGCGATGGTGAGCCAAACACGACCCTCTGAATCCGTCATCGGGCCGTTTGGTCGCGCCGCCCCCTCACCCTGACCCTCTCCCCCGGTGGGGGAGAGCGGATTCGTTGCGGGCGAGGTCTGCGCGCTGTCTTCTCCCTCGCCCCGATCGGGGGAGAGGGCCGGGGTGAGGGGGTGCGGGCCACCCTTCGCCGGTGAGCCATCCACTTCCACCGCCTCCACCTTGAAGTGATACATGAAGCCCTTCTGCGACTTCATTTCGACTTCCTCGTCGGAGAGCGCGGTCTGCGAGGCGGGGCACCAGTTCACCATTCGCTTGCCGCGATAAATGAGGCCCTTCTTGTAAAGCTCCACGAACACCTTCTGCACGCAGCGCGAATACTCCGGATCCATCGTGAACCGCTCACGCGTCCAGTCGCACGAGCAGCCGAGCTTCTTGAGTTGGTTGATGATGATGCCGCCGTGCTTTTCTTTCCACGACCAGACGCGCTCCAAAAAATTCTCGCGACCGAGATCGTATTTGGTCAGGCGCTCCTCTTTCTTCAATGCCTTCTCCACCTGCACCTGCGTGGCGATGCCCGCGTGATCGGTGCCGGGCAGCCAGAGAACTTCCTTGCCGTCCATCCGCGCCTTGCGGGCGAGGATGTCCTGGATGGTGTTGTTGAGCACGTGCCCCATGTGGAGCATGCCGGTGACGTTCGGCGGAGGGATGACGATGGAGTAGGCCGGGCGCTCGTCGGTGACGCGCGCGGCGTCAGCGGTGAAGCAGCCCTGCTTCACCCAGAAGTCATACCATTTGTCCTGCACGGACTGCGGCTCGTAGGCTTTGGAAATCTCGGTCATGTCAAAAGAGGTTTAACCACGGATGGACACGGATGGACACGGATAAAGCAAAAACTCAAACGACGATGCGCTCCCACTCCAGGCGTGCGTGCTTCAAGTTCAGAATCAGGCCGATGCGGAGCTTCGACTTGCGAAGGTAGTTTATCATCTTGCCACGCTCGTGGTCGGTGATGCGGTCAATCGTCTTGGCATCCACGATGACCAAATCGTAGGCAATCAAGTCCGGGACGTATTCGCCAACGAGAACACCCTTGAACAACACCGGATACCGCTTCTGCTGGTCGCAGGGGATTCCCCGCAGCTTGAACTCCACGACCATCGCGTTCTCGTAAATCTTCTCGTGCAGGCCGTGGCCAACCTCGTTCAGCACCTCAAACGCACACCCAAGAATCTGATGCGTCTCTTCCTTGAGCAGCAGCTTGGCATTCTCCGGGTAATGCAAGTCGGGTTTTGAATCCGTGTCCATCCGTGTCCATCCGTGGTTAAAATCACTTCTTCAGCAGTGCATACTCCATGCTGTCAACCAGCGCTTGGAGGCTCGCTTCGATGATGTTCTCGCTCACGCCCACGGTGCCCCACTCGCGCTTGCCGTCGGTGGAGGTGATGAGCACGCGGGTCTTTGCGCCGGTGCCGGCCACGCCGTCGAGGATGCGGACTTTGTAGTCGGTAAGCGTGACCTTCTTGAGCTGCGGGAAGGACTTGGCCAGCGCGCGGCGGAGCGCGCCGTCGAGCGCGTTTACCGGGCCGTCGCCCTCGGCGACTTCGTGGTGCACCTCGTCTCCGACGCGCACTTTCACCGTGGCTTCGTTGGTCGAAGTCTTCCGGTTGCCGCGCATCGAGACGTGGTAATCGTCCACGGTGAAGAGCAACTCCGGGTTGTGGTCGAGGATGCCGCGGATGAGCAGCGCGAGCGAAGCCTCGGCGGCCTCGTATTCGTAACCCGCGTGCTCCAGCTCCTTCACGCGGTCGAGGATCTGCTTCGTCTCCGGCGCGCCGTCGGCCAGCTTGAAGCCGAGGTCGCGCGCCTTGAGCAAGATGTTGCTGCGGCCGGAGAGGTCGCTCACGAGGATGTTGCGCTCGTTGCCCACCAGCGCAGGTTCAATGTGCTCGTAGCTAGACGCGAGCTTTTGCACCGCGTTGACATGCGCGCCGCCCTTGTGCGCGAAGGCGGAAGATCCAACCCACGGCTGCCGCGGGTTGTGGCGCAGGTTCGCCACTTCATCCACGAAGAGGGAAAGCTCCTTCAACTTGCGCAGCGACGTGGCGGACAAGCACGTCTTGCCCATCTTCAATTCCAGGCACGGAATGACGCTCGTCAGGTTGCAATTGCCCGTGCGCTCGCCGTAGCCGTTGATGGTGCCCTGCACCTGGACCGCGCCGGCCTCGATGCTCGCCAGCGCGTTCGCGACGCCGAGGCCGATGTCGTCGTGCGTGTGGATGCCCACGCGGCAGTTCAATCGGCCAGCAGCAGCCTTCGTGATGGCGGCGACTTCGCCTGGCAGGCAGCCGCCGTTCGTGTCGCACAGCACGACCATGTCCGCGCCCGCTTGCTCGGCGGCTTGCCACGTCGCGAGGGCGTATTCGGGGTCGAGCTTGTAGCCGTCGAAGCCATGCTCGGCGTCGTAGATGACGAACTTCCCGTGGTCCTTCAGGTAACGCACGGTGTCGCCGATCATGCCGAGGTTTTCATCCGGCGTGCAGCGCAGGACTTCCCTCACGTGCAGCATGGAGGTCTTGCCGTAGATGGTGACGACGGGCGTCCCCGCCTCGATGAGCAGGCGCACTTGGTCATCGCTTTCCACAGCCACGCCCTTCTTTCGCGTGGAGCCGAACGCGGCGAGCTTGGCGTGCTTGAACTTGCGGCGCTTGGCCTGCGCGAAGAACTCGATGTCCTTCGGATTGCTGCCCGGCCAGCCGCCCTCGATGTAGTGAATCCCGAAGGCATCAATGCGCTCGGCGATGCGGAGCTTGTCCGCGACCGAGAAGTTGACGCCTTCACCCTGCGAGCCATCTCGGAGGGTCGTATCGTAGAGTTCGACAGCTGGTTTCATCACAGCCCGCCGCAGCGGGAGCGTGTTTTCTACGGGAATGCCGGGGAGGTAGCAAATCCCAAAAGCCTGCTTCCGGCTGGCCGGGTGAATTGCCCTCTCGCTCGCGGCGTGCACATCTCGCCACAAATGCTGATCGGCACCACCCGCAAGACTGCTTCACCCCCGCTGGCCTGCCTAGATCCCGTGAAGCGCCGCGAGTTCCTCCGAGTGGGACTGTCGGGCTTTGCGAGCCTTTCGCTGCCGGGCCTTTTGCGATTGCGGGCGCAGGCGGCTCCCTCGAAGCGCGAGCGACGTGCGGTCATTCTAGTCTGGTTGCGCGGCGGCCTGTCGCACCTCGACACTTACGATCCCAAGCCCAACGCCCCCGAGGAGTATCGAGGAGTCTTCCGGCCCATAGCCACGCGCGTGCCGGGCATGAACCTCACCGAGTTGCTGCCGCTCCATGCGAAGCTCGCGGACAAGTTCACGCTCGTCCGCTCCTTCTCGCACAACGGCGGCGGCCATCCCGCCGGCTCTCTCCAGATGCTCACGGGCGACCCTGACCCGCAGGACAAGCCCAAGCCCATTTACCCGGACTGGATGACGGCGGCGAACTACGTCCTCGCCGACCGCACGCGGCGAATTCCCAACTGCGTCGGCGTGAATGGCATCACGCGCTACGACAGCTTCACCATCACGGGCAACGCCTACTTGGACCCGGCCTACTCGCCTTTCATGGTCACCGGCGATCCGAACGACCCGAAGTTCGAGGTGCAGAACATCGGGCTGAAGGACGCCGCGCAGTCCGCCCGGCTCAACGACCGACTCACGCTCAAGCAACGCCTCGACACACTCGCCCGCGAGGCCGACCGCTCCGGCGTGATGCGCGCCGTGGATGACTTCGAAGCGCAGGCGCTCAACCTCCTCACCAGCCCCGAGGCACGCGACGCGTTCGACCTGAACAAAGAGGACGCCCGCACCCGCGACCGCTACGGCCGCCACCAGTGGGGCCAGCAATGCCTGCTCGCGCGGCGGCTCGTCGAGGCCGGCGTGGAAATCATCACCCCCACGTTCGACGGCCCACTCTGTGGTCGCGTCGGCAACTGGGACGACCACGCGGTGAATCACCACGTCTTCGACGCCCTTCAGTTCCGCGCGCCCTACTTCGATCAGGCCGTGTCCGCGCTCATCAAAGACCTCTACGCGCGCGGCCTCGACCGGCGTTGCCTCGTCGTCGTCTCCGGTGAGTTCGGCCGCACCCCGCGCATCACGAACGTCGCCAGCAGCGGCGGCGGTGTGGCGAGCCGGCCCTTGGGCGTCGTGCACCCGGGCCGTGACCACTGGCCGCGCGCCTTCTCGAATCTTTGGTCCGGCGGCGGCATTCAGACTGGCGGCATCATCGGCGCGAGCGACAAGCGCGGCGAGGATGTGATCGAGCGCCGTCTCGGCCCCGGCGATTTCCTCGCGACGCTCTACCATCACCTCGGCATCAACGCGGAGGAGATCAGCATCCCCGACTTCACCGGTCGCCCCGTGCCGCTGCTCTTCCGCAGCGGCCAGCCGATTGCCGAGTTGCAAGGCCGCGCCTGATTTCCAACAGCGCATCGGCCACGCTTTGACTTGCCGACAGCCTGCGGGCAACCTTCCTGCGCGATGTCCTTCAAGCTCGTTTTCCTCGGCACTGGCACCTCCAACGGCGTGCCAGCCATCGGCAAGGAACATGCCCCCACATTCCTCGCCAACCAGAAGAACCACCGCACTCGTCCCTCCATCTACGTCGAGACGCCTCACGCCCGCCTCGTCGTGGACACCACGCCGGAGTTCCGCATCCAATGCCTCCGCGAGCGCATCACGCGACTCGACGCCGTGCTAGTCACTCACGCGCACGCCGACCACATCATGGGCATGGACGACTGCCGCCGCTTCTGTCAGCTCGCCGGGGAGAAGCCTCTGCCCATCCACGCCAGCGCGGCGACGATGGCGCATCTCCGCCGCATTTTCCTCTACGCCTTCCACGACGGCCCGCACTCGGAAGGCTACTTCATCCCGGCCCCGCGCGTGTTCAACGGCCCGTTTGAAATCGGCGACCTGCGCATCACGCCGCTACCGCTGCCGCACGGAAAAACGCCCTGCCACGGCTTCCTCTTCGAGCAGGGCGGTCGCAAGCGGCTCGCCTATTGCAGCGACTGCAAGGAAGTGCCGGACGAAGTCATCGCCCAGATTCGCGGCGGGGAAATCGTCGTGCTCGACGCGCTGCGCAAGACGCCGCACTGGACGCACATGAGCCTCGACGAAGCGCTCACCGCCGCCCGGCGCATCAACGCCGGCCAGACTTACCTCACGCACCTGACCGACGGGTATGACCACGATCTCGACCAGGCGGAGATGCCGCCGAGCGTGTCGCTGGCGTGGGATGGATTGAGGGTCGAACTATGAAACGTGTGGCGTGTTGTGTGTTGCGTGCTCTGAGCCGGCCTGCCGGACGACTCGGGCAACACGCCACACGCAACACGCATCATGCGGCCCGTCTGCTGGCAGTTTTCCTTCTCTCCATCGCCTCCATCTGCCCCGCCGCCCCCGGCGACTCCGCCATCGTCCTCTACAACAGCTCGGTCGAGGACTCCAAGTCCGTCGCCTCGCACTACTTCACTGCGCGCGGCGTGCCGGCGAACCAGCTCATCGGCCTTCCGCTGCCGACCAGCGAGACGATGACGCGCAAGGAATTCCGCGAGCAGTTGCAGGAGCCGCTGTTGAAGGCGCTCAGCGAGCGCGGGCTGTGGAAGCTCCGTGCGGACGCCACCACGCGAGAGTTCAACCTGACCAACGCACCTGCGGTCACCGAGTCGCATATCCGCTACCTCGTCCTCTGCTTCGGCGTGCCGTTGAAAATCACGCGCGACAACTCACTCGCCGAGGCCAGCGCGGAGAAGCTCCAGCCCGAACTCCGTCGCAACGAAGCCGCCGTGGATAGCGAGCTCGCCGCGCTCCCGCTCGCCCTCGGTCGCCACCAGCTCACGAGCGCGCTCCCGAACCGCAACTACGCGGCGACCAACATCGCAACACTTCATCCGACCAACGGCATCCTCCTCGTCGCGCGGCTAGACGGCCCGATCGCCGCCATCGCGCGCGGTCTTGTGGACAAGGCGCTCGTCGCTGAGCGCGACGGGCTGTGGGGCCGCGCCTACTTCGACGCGCGCGGCATCCGCGACGGCGGCTACCTGGCTGGCGACGAGTGGCTGCGCAAGGCGGCGGACGTGGTGAGGCGCTTCGGCTTCGAGACTGCGCTCGACGACACGCCGGCGACGTTCTCCGCCGGCTTTCCTCTCAGCCAAGTCGGCCTTTACGCGGGCTGGTATGACGGCAACGTGTCCGGCCCGTTCGCACGCAACTCGGTCGAGTTCATGCCCGGCGCGGTGGCGTATCACCTGCACTCGTTCAGCGCGCACACGCTGCGCTCGGCGGACAAGAACTGGTGCGGCCCGCTGCTCGCGAAGGGCGCGACCGCCACGATGGGCTGCGTGGATGAGCCGTTCCTCGCCGGCACGCCGGACCTCGGCGTCTTCTTCCATCGGCTCACAGCGGCGGGCTGGACGTTTGGCGAAGCGGCTTACGCGGCGCAGGGTTCGCTCTCATGGCAGACCACCATCGTCGGCGACCCTCTCTACCAGCCGTTCGGACGGCACCCGGGCGAGATGCACGCGGGCCTGCTCAAGCGCCGCAACCCCGTCGTCGCATGGTCGCACCTGCGGGTGGTGAACCTAAACCTTGCGCAAGGCACGTCCGCCGCGGAGATGGTCGGCTACTTGAACGAGCAGGCGGAAACGAAGTCCAGCGCGGTGCTGCTGGAGAAACTCGGCGACCTGCAACTCAAGTTGGAGAAGCCGGATCTCGCTATTGAAGTGTGGGACAAGGCGCTCGCGAACCAACCCACGCAGCAACAGCGCGTCCGTCTGCTCGTCGCCCGCGCCGAGCAACTCACAAAGCTGGGCCGCGAAATCCCCTCACTCGTCGCATGGCAGGAACTGGCCGCCTTGCTGCCGCCTTCGCCCGAGCTGACGCGCGTGAAGCAGCGCTTGGAGGAGCTGGAGTTGAAGCTCAAGCCGAAGAAGTAAACTCAGGCCACGCTCAAGTGCCCCAACGCGAGCAATCCGTAGAATGTGTATTCCGCGTCGAGGTGGTCATCCGCCCAGTGACCGTGGAAGCCGCCTTCCGCTGACCAGAGCGAGTCCACGAAGTCGAGACAGCGCTCGCGTTGCGCGGCAGTGAGATGGCGGTCGAGGCTCGCGAGCGCGTGGAGCGCGGTGGCTGTTGAAAGCAAGTCTGGCATCGGCCCGCCGGGCACGGCGGTGAAGCCGCCTTGCGGATGCAGCCGCGCGAGGAGCCAGTCGCCAACGGCAGGATTCAACGGCAAGTGCAAATGTCGCAGCAGCGTAACCGCGCCGGCAGTGGGATTCGTCGAGCCGACCGGCAAGCCGGGCGAGTTGTTCCAAGCGTGGTCGGGCGTCTCCAGCAGCTTGAGGCTCTGCACGATGCTCAACGGTCGCGGCGGAAACTTGCCGAGGTCCTGATACGCACCGAGCGCGAGGAAGGAGCCGTAGGCGTTGCCGTGCTTCTTCTTCGTGTCGTTGTCATAGCCACCGTCAGGTTTGCGAAACGCCTCGAGCTGCGAGAGCAACGCCTTCGCCAGACCAGCGGGCATCCGCTTCTTGCCAAGCGATGCCCAGCAGCGCGCGAGCGACGTGAGATGAACCAAGTCCAGCCCTTCGCCCTCGCCGAACGTCCGCAGCCACGACTCCAACTTCGCGTCGGGAAACTCAGCTTGCAGCGCCTCGCAGCCGTTCAGCGTGAAGACCGTGTAGTAGAGGTCAGGCCGGTCCGAGCGGTCACGCCCCGCGCCGTCGGCAGTCCACTGGCGGCGGTAAAAGTCGCCCACGAGGCCGGCGGAATCGCCGAGCAACTGCGCGCCGAGCCGGGCGACTTGGAGGAGTTCGATGCGGACGCTCACGGGCCAAGCATCGGATGAACCGCGTGGCGAGTCAGGCAGATTTCTTCCGATGGCTCGGGGCTTGATGCCATTCTGCCAGTCGCGCACACTGCGCCCACTCGACCATGAAACGCATTCTCTCGCTCCTGCTGCTCACCATCGCGCTCACCGCTCGCGCCGCTGACGAGTTCAAGATCACCCCCTACCACGAGGTCCAGCCCGGCGTGCCGCAGGGCAAGCTAATCAAGATGCCCGAGTGTCACAGCAAGGTCTTCACGAACACCGTGCGCGACTGGTGGGTTTATGTGCCCGCGCAATACAAGGCGGAGAAGCCCGCGTGCGTGATGGTCTTTCAGGACGGTCACGATTACGTGGGGCTGAAGGGCAACTGGCGCGTGCCGACGGTCTTCGACAATCTCATCGCCAAGGGCGAGATGCCCGTGACCATCGCGATCCTCATCAACCCCGGCCACGAAGTCGGTCGCGCCAAGCCGGAGAGTGCCTGGCGCGTGAGCAATCGCAGCTTCGAGTATGACTCGCTCGGCGACCGCTACGCGCGCTTCCTGCTGGAGGAGATATTGCCCGAGGTGGCCAAGCAGTATTCCCTCACCACGAACCCCGAGGGCCGCGCCATCTGCGGCGCGAGCAGCGGCGGCATTTGCTCGTGGACCGTCTGCTGGGAGCGGCCCGACCAGTTCCGCAAAGCGCTCACAACCATCGGCAGCTACACGAACATCCGGGGTGGCCACGTCTATCCCGCGCTCGTCCGCAAGACCGAGCGCAAGCCCATCCGCGTCTCCATCCAGAGCGGCGTGGACGACGTGAAGAACCAGTTCGGCGACTGGTCACTGTGCAACCAGCAGATGGCCTCCGCGCTCAAATTCGCCGGCTACGACGTGCGCTTCGACTTCGGCGAAGGCGCGCACAACAGCAAGCACGGCGGCAGCATCTTTCCCGACGTGCTCAAGTGGCTCTGGCGCGACTATCCGAAGTGAGCCGGTCTCTTCTCCTCCCATGAGCACCGACAAGAAACTTTCCGGCAAAGTCGCCGTCATCACCGGCGCGAGCAAAGGCTTGGGCAAGGCAATGGCGCTCGCCTTCGCCGATGCCGGCGCACGACTCGCGCTCGTCTCCCGCGACACGAAGCTGCTCGCCGAAGTCCAAGCCGCCTGCCGCGAACGTGCTGCAGAAGCCGAAACCTACCAGGTGGACGTGACCAGCGAGGCGCAGGTGGAGAAGCTGCGGCAGGACGTGCTCGCCCGCTTCGGCAAAGTGACCATCCTCGTCAACAACGCCGGCATCAACATCCGCAAGCCCGTCACGGACTTCTCGCTCGCCGAGTGGCACCAGGTCCTCGACACGAACCTGACCAGCGTGTTCCTCCTGTGCCGCACGTTCGTGCCGCACATTGAGACCGGCTGCGGTCGCATCATCAGCCTTGCCTCGATGATGGCGCACATCTCCATCGCGCATCGCGTGCCTTATTCCGCGAGCAAGGCGGGCATCATGGGCCTCACGAAGTCGCTCGCGCTCGAACTCGCAGCGAAGGGAATCACCGTCAACGCCATCAGCCCCGGTCCATGCTCGACGGAGATCAACACGCCCATCCTGAACAACCCGGAGTTGCTCGCCAAGTTCACCGCGCAACTTCCCGTGGGTCGCTTCGGCAAGCCCGAGGAAGTCGCCGCGCTGGCCGTCTTCCTCGCGTCCGGTGACTCCGGCTTCATCACCGGCACCGACGTGGTGATTGACGGCGGCTGGATGGCGCAATGAGCGACCTCATGGAAGCCTCCGATCTGATCAGCGTTCCCCCGGCGAGCGGCAAGGCGCTCTGGTCCGGACGCCTGCAACGCTTCGGCCAGAGGGGATTAACCCTGGTCCTGCTCGCGATCGCCGCGCTGTGGATGCACGAGCTGTTCACGGACCCGGCGATTCGTCAGGCCTGGAAGCTCAAGGTTTTGATGGTCCTCATTCCGCTGGGAGTGCTCGCCGCGCTGTCGCTCGGCGTCGCGTGGGTGCTGCACCGATTGGCCGGGGAGAAGCGCTGAGGTGGTGGGCCCGACCGGATTCGAACCGGTAACCAAGCGATTATGAGTCGCCTGCTCTAACCATTGAGCTACGAGCCCAACTTGCTTAATTAAAGGTTTTTACGATCCGCGTTAGAACCGTGGATGGCAAATCTGATACCGCCATGTGATACTGCTTACAAAGAACCAATGTCCGACAACCCTTCACAGTGGAAAAAAACCCCGGCGGCAAACTTGGTTCGCTACGAGCCATCAGGCATTTATTTTGCGCGGGTCAGAGTGGGCGGCAAGTTAATTCGCCAGTCGCTCAAGACCGATGTCCTGAGCGTCGCCCATCTCCGGCAACCCAGCCAATGGTGTGCTCCTTGCCATGATTGCTGGGGCAGGGGCAGGCGTAGAAGCGGACCATTTGATCGTCGAATTCAAAGTCCTTGGCGCCAGGTTCGGTCAGGGCCAGCACGCAAGTGCCGTTCGCAGCGGCGCGGAACTGTTTCCAGAGCTTGCTGTCCGGTCCTTCCCAGAAATCGTGTTTGCCGGCGAGAACAAGGGCCGCCTCACCTTCGAATTTTCCAAGGATCTTCACAGCCCGCTCGATCTGGGCTTGGGTGAGAGTGGTTTTATCGAACAAGTCGCCTGCGACGACGATGAAATGCGCCTTGCGGTCGTTGGCGGTAGTCACCATCCGTTCGAGCGCGGCGTAACGTTCCCCGATCAGGCGTTTCCGGGCAGTTTCCGGGTATTGGTTGAAGGAAAGACCGATGTGGTTGTCGGCGGTGTGGAGAATGCGGAGGCTCATGGTGAGGTTGACTCTATTTGGTGGACACGGGAGAGGGACATGGGGTGCCAGCAGTTCCAGCCAGGGCACCGGCAGGACCGCCTCACCGTAGAACGCGCCAGCCAATTGGCCGTAAACAGCGCCAGTGGTGTCCGCATCGTCGCCGAGGTTCACAGTGCTGTCCTGGACCAACTCCTCGTAGTCTTCGTGGCCGACTTGGGAGACGGAGTGCGGGATCATGACGCGGAGCCGGGGGATGATTTGACCGACCAACATTTCTTCGCCTTGAAGGGACACGGTATTCCTTTCGAGGTTGGGGTTGGGGAGAACGAGCCCCCGTCTTTGTGGAAGACAGGGCTGATCGTTGACGGGAGGGGCCGGCGTTCAACAGTTAAACGCCGGTTCCTGTCATTACATTATCCCACCAAATCGAACACTACAGCAGTCCGGGAGGGGACACGAAGGTGATTTTCACGTCATGGCAAAGTTTGACAACTAATGGTTGGAAGCTACCTTCCCGGCATGGCCACCAAAACAGCCAACATCGCCCTCACCGATGAACTCGACGCCTTCGCCCGAATTGACATGGCGACGGGTGGGTTCGGCAACTTCAGCGAGTATGTCCGGGATCTCCTCCGCCATCGCCGCCAGCAGCGGATCGAGGAGGATCTGGCCGATATCCGCGAAGCGATGAAGGAAGCGCCCGTGGGTGAGCCACCGCCAGCGATGATGCGCGAACTGTCCCGACTGCGCCGCTCTTCACGGCGGTCGAAGTGAAAATCGTCTTCGACACCAGCGTGGTTCTGGCCGGCATTGGCTGGCGTGGTGAAGCCTACCAGTGCCTCGTCATGGTGGCCCGGCGGCGGCTGATCGCCTACGCCACGACCGCGACCATCACTGAGGCGAGAGACAAGGCGGAAGAGTTGGCTGCTGCTGGCCGCTTCCCCCATGACTCCAAGCCGATGCTGAACTGGTATCTCGCCAACGTGCGGACCATCGAACCGGCACCATTGGGCAAACAGCGCTCGCGCGATGCCAATGATGATCCGATTCTGGCGTGTGCGCTGGGCGCGGGAGCCCGGATCGTGACAGCTTACGACAAAGACCTGCTCGACATGGGCAAGCCGTTTGGAATTGAGATCATCAAGCCGACAGAACTGCTGCGACGACTCAAGGTGTAGATGCCTGCCTGCACCGGCGAACCGACCGGTGACCGGCTGCCGATCGCCTGGCCGAGCTGGAGGCGGTGCTGCAGAGCGAACTGCAACGCTTCTGGCATGACGCCCGGCGCGGGCACTCCCTCGTCTTCGACTGGCTGCTGGCTCAAGCAAACGCTTCTTCCAGAGCCGTTATACCACTCAATTAACGTAGTTGTTATAAAGGGTGTTTTGAAGTGGTGCCAGAGGGCGGAATTGAACCGCCGACCAAAGGCTTATGAGTCCTCTGCTCTACCGCTGAGCTACTCTGGCGAACCAACTATTCTGCAACTACTTGGGACGAAAACGGCATGGTGATAAACTTACCATTGTCACCCGGAAATGTAACCGTATGCTTCAGGGATGGTTTCCGATCAGGCCCAGAGCAACGGTGAGTCCCGCACCCCTGTCTTCGACAAGGTTGGTGAGAATTTGTATAGCCATCGTTCATCGAGAACATATTACGCGCTGCTAAAAAGGGCCGACAAGCAATTTCGCTGATCGCTGAAGACGCAGGATCGAGCGCTGGCCCTCCGGCGCCTAGCAGAACTCCGGGGGAAGATTGGCGCCCTCTCGACCTCGGAGGACAGCAGGTTGCCGTGGGTAAAAATCGCGGCCAAGTGGCTCGACACGGTCCTCCGCCTCCTCGTCAACGAAGCCATGCGCGTCGAACGCCATGAAGTCCTCCAAGCCCAACCCTACGAGCGCACCGCCACCCGCCAGCGTAAAACGACAATTACCCTTCCCCTCGACGACAACTAAAATTCCCTAGTCGAGGGAAGCGCGTTGGCGGGCTGGCCGGGCGGTTTAGAAAACCGCTGGTGCAGACTGCTGGCGAATGATCAACCAGCAACAACTGACTCGGCTCGTCACCGAGTTCAAACGGGAAGGGAACCTGAGCATGAGTGCGATGAAGGCGGGGATGGACCCCAAGACGGCGCGGAAGTATGTGAAGTCTGGGGCGGTGGCGTTGGCGGCGCGTGGGCCGCGCCCGTGGCGCACGCGGACGGATTCGCTGAACGCGGCGTGGGCACGGGCGGAGGGGTATTTGCGGGCGGCCCCCGAGCTGGAGGCCACGGCGTTGTTTGAGCATCTGCTGGAGACGGCGGGGGATGCGCTCAAGGAAGGGCAGTTGCGGACGTTCCAGCGGCGGGTGCGGCAGTGGCGGCTGGAACACGGGCCGGATCCCGAGGTGATCTTCGCGCAGGAACATCGTCCGGGCGAGGTGCTACAGGTGGACTGGACGCACGCCAAGGAACTGGGCGTGACCATCGCCGGCCAGCCGCTGGATCATCGGTTCTGCCACGTGGTGCTGCCGTATTCCAACTGGCAGTGGGCGACGCGGTGCCAGTCGGAGTCGCTGCTCTCGGTG
>SXGT01177088.1_pt1 | contig 34847 bp, 18 predicted proteins | sample 3176221 | NCBI WGS metagenome assembly SXGT01 (sample SAMN11356862, study PRJNA531348) | freshwater metagenome | isolation source: freshwater sample F1-120 | place: China: Fuxian Lake, Yuxi | collected 2017-12-25 | reverse complement strand
CCTTGGCAAGGTCGCGCTCTACCGCTGAGCTATTCCCGCAGGGTGGTCGGATCGGCCCGCGCAGGGCCAGAGGGAAGCCCCTCCGACGGGCGGCCTTGTAGCGGCTGCGCGGTCGGCTGTCAAGCCTCCTTGGCAACTTCGTGTGTGGAGCCATCGCCGCGTTGCCGGCGGCTACTCGACCATCTCGATCTTGTACGGGGTGGACTCACCTGGCTTCACGTTGACAGTCAGGGACTTCGTGAGCAGACCCTTGGTCAGGGTGAACGTATGACGGCCGGCGAGCAGCTCGATCTCACGCGGGGTCATGCCGTAGTCCTTGCCCTTGAGCGAGATCTTGGCCCAGGGCGCCGCGTTGATCGTGACCTTGCCCTTGGCCGCCGGCTTGAGGGCGCTGGGAGCGACGGCGGCTGCCGCGGCCTGGACGCGCTCAAGGCGAACTTCGAAGGTCTCAATCTGCGGGTTCTTGACCAAGAAGTTCTGATCGTACGCCTTGTATCCCTCGGCGCTGGCTTCCACTCGCAGCGTGTCGCCTAGCTTGACCGTGGGCATCTTGTAGTTGCCGCTGGTGAGCGATACCGGAGCGCCGTTGACCTTGACGGCGGTATTCTCTGGCTCGACCTGGATCACGACTACCGGTGACGCCGCGTTGGCCTCCGCTGGATTGGCAGGGGCTGGCAGCTGGAGGTCGACGACCTTGCCGTCTTGATCGGCGGTGACCTTACGCAGCGCCTTGCGGCCGTCCTCGGCGATCGCCAGGATCTTCAGCTCGGAGCCCTCATCGACGATGACGTCGACATGGTCCGCCGTGGCCTCGGTCTCGCCGTTGACCTGGATCTCTTTGGCGCCGGGGGCCTTGATGGTGACCTTGATCTTCTTGGCCTCGGGCGCCGCGGCTGCCGCTGGTGGCGGAGCGGCGCTGGGCGCGGCGGCAGGCGCAGGCGGCGGCTCTCTAGCGCCAAGGCCAACGAACGCCGCGATGGCGGTGACGGCGACGGCGAGGACGCCAGCGCCGATGTAGATTCCGGTCTTGCTCTGGGCTGGCGGTGCGGCCGGTTGGTTGATCAGGGTCGCGCCGCTGCGGGCGGTGAGGGCGGCAGTGGCGACGGCGTCGAGGGCGACGGTGGCCTCGCCATCGCCAGGCGCGCTCGGCAGAGGCGAACCTGAGGTCAGGGCGACTGTGGCGTCGCCTTGCACCGCGACAGAGACGTTGCTGCCGGATGTGTTCGGCTTGCGGACACCGGAGTTGGTGCGCAGCTCGACCAGGGCCTGGGCCTCGGCGGCGACGTCGGTCTTGAGCTGGTTGATCTCGTCGGCGAAGAGCTCGCTCATGGAGTTGCGGAGCGAGACTGCGCTTGGATCCGGGACCGTGGAGTAGAACCAACGGCGGAGATCTGCCACGAACTCTGCGACATCGCGCTGGCGGTCGTCGCGCTCTTTGGCGAGCGATCGCTGGACGATGCGGTCTAGGTCGGCGGGCACCTCGGGGTTCATCTCGGTGAGCGAAGGCACCTCGGCCTTGAGCAAATTGTTCAGCGTCTCAAAGTCGCTCTCGCCCACGAAGAGGCGCTTGCCTGACAGCATCTCCCACAAGCAGACGCCAAGGGCGAAGAGGTCGCTGCGGGCGTCGAGCGGGCGCCCACGGGCCTGCTCCGGGCTCATGTAGGCGCACTTGCCCTTGACGGTGCCGACCCTGGTCTTGGTGGAACGGCTCGCCGCCTTGGCGATGCCGAAGTCCATGATCTTCACTTCGCCGTTGTAGGACACCATCATGTTGTGGGGAGAGATGTCGCGGTGGATGATGTTGAGCGGCTTGCCGTCGACCTCCCGCTTGTGGGCGTAGTCGAGGCCTTGGCCGGCGTCGATCATGACCTGCACGGACTGTGCGATCGACAGGGGTGTGCCGAGTCGGGCGCCGCGATCGAGGACGCGCTTCAGGTCCTGGCCCTCGACGTACTCCATCGCGATGTAGTAGAGGCCATCGGCTTGGTCGAAGTCGAAGATCTGGACGACGTTGGCATGGTTCAGGTGGGCCGCGACGCGCGCCTCGTCCTGGAACATCGTCACAAAGGACTCGTCCTCGCAGAAGTGCGGCAGGATGCGCTTTATGATGACGACTTTCTCGAAACCCTCGGCGCCGACCGACTTCGCGCGGAAGATCTCGGCCATGCCGCCGAGCGCGATCTTCTGCGTCAAGAAGTACCGGCCGAACGGCTGCGGAAAAGTCTCGCGGGTGCCGGACGCCATGGAGTTCCCCTCAACCTTCGCAGCGCCCTGGGTGCGGACGCGCGCTGTCGGCGTGTACAACGGCGCGCGCGGGAAATCAACAACACAGCCACGCCCGCTGCCGCCGTCGCGGACATTGACCGTGGGCGCCACGAGAAAGGCGGCGCGTAGAGAAGCGTAGCGAAGGTGTCCGGGTGAGGACGCGGGGACTTGCGGCGACGAAGCAGGTCGTCACAGACACCGCCGCGGCGGCCACCGAGCGACGCCTATCGGCGACGCTACGGCGAAGGTGGACGGCGTGGACCCCTCTTGCCTACTTCTCGTCCCCGAGATCGGCGATGAGGCGGCCCCAGATCTCGGCGTCGAGCAAGCCCTCGGTGTCGGCGTCGGCGGCGAAGTTCTCCCGGTTGTGGGCCCCTTGCGGGCACTCGTGGCAGATCATCGAGCGCACCCGCAGCGCGTTGGCGTTCATGTAGTCGTCGAGGCAGGTCGCGAGGTACAGGCGGCGGCCGCGGAGCTCGCACTGAAACACGTCGGAGAGCCGGCGCGGGCGGGCGGCGGTGTCGGCACGGGACGCTGGAATCTGCAAGCCGTTCATTCGCTTCCTTCGCTGCTGCGCCGCTCGACACGGCGGATGTGCCAACCCTGGCGCAGTTGTGGACCAGGGCGTGGCGAGGCTGGGATCGGGGAACCCGCACGGTGGCGACGAGTCCCGAAGGGCGCGGACTCTACGCAGGCGCGGCGGGCGGTCAAGAGAAAGTCGCATCGTCCAGTCCTCTCGGAGAGTTACGGCAGCACTTTTGGTTCAGACGTGCGGCGGAAGGCGCTGGACGCGCGGCGCATCGGCCTCTAGGCTGCGCCGATGGTCGTCAGCGCGTTCCAGTCCCATCGAGAGGTTGGCCGCGGCGGGCGGGCTCTGGCCGCGCTGGCTGCGCTCTTGCTCCTGCCTGGCTATGACTTCGTCCGCGACGCAGAGGGTCGCAGGGTTTCTTTTCCAGACAGGGAGATCGCCGTCTTCGTCCTGGCGCCGACGGGCAACGAGGTGCCTGCGGATGCCCTGAGCGACGCGACGCGTACGGCGATCGAGCGCTGGCGTGAGGCCAGCGGCGACCGGCTTCGCTTGGTGTATGGCGGCTTGGTAGCGCGTGCGCCAGGCTTTGACGTCACGGTCAGCGTCAGCGCCAAGGACGCCGACGCTGGCGACGGCGAGTTGATCGGCCTCGTCTCGTACGTCGGAGCTGGCGCCGAGCTGCAGCGGGTCGAGGTGACGCTCGATGCGGCGCAGTGGGCGTTCATGACGCCAACCTCCTCAAACGATCCGAGGCCGAGAGCCGACTTGCGGGCAGCGGTGGTGCACCTGCTCGGCCATGCCGTTGGGCTGGCGCATAGCCGGGAGCTAGCGTCTACAATGGGGTTCCTGCCGACCGAGGCGGCCAAGCGCAGCCTAGATGCCGACGACATCGCTGGTGTGCGCGCGCTCTATGGCGACTCTGCGGCGGGTGGCCTCTGCGATGGCTGTGAAGGTGACGGCGACTGTGGCGCGGGTGGCCGCTGCCTTCGTTGGCCGGACGGCCGAGCGTCTTGCGCGACGGGGTGCGTCGGCCATGACGACTGCCCCGTGGGCTGGAGCTGCGGTCTGTGGAGCGCTGGCCACGCCTGTCTGCCGAATGGCGGTCATTGCTCGCCGGATCGCGAGCTGGCCCGGGCTAGCGGGCCTTGCTCCAGCGATCTCGCTTGCCCGTCGCCGCTGCAGTGCCTCGTGCTCGACGACCAGGGTCTTTGCACCGCGGGCTGTACGGGCGCCTGCGGCAAATTTGGCCAATGTGTCCAGGTACAGCTCAGTGGGAACCAGCTTGGGATTTGCCTCGACATGAAACAGCGCGCGTTCGGCGATCGCTGCGAGTCGGCTGCAGACTGCAAGTCGCTGTTGTGCGTGTCGAGCATCGACGGCGGTGGGTACTGCTCGGCGCCGTGCGCCGCCGGCTGCCCGAGCGGCTCCAGCTGCGCCGGGGACGGCGCCTGCGCTGCCAAGGGCGTGGGCCCGGATGGCTGGCCTTGCGGCAGCGGCTTTGACTGTGCGTCGGGTCGCTGCGTTGGGCTGGGGGCTGATCGGCGCTGCGCCCAGCCTTGCACGCTGGCTGCCGACTGTCCCGAGGGCAGCGGCTGCGCCAAGCCGGCAGGCCAAGGCGGCACCTTCTGCTTGCCCTTCGGCACGCCGGGGCCAGGCGCTCCCTGCGTCGGCGCTTGTTCCGGCGGCGCGACCTGCGTCCCGGAGACTGCGGCGGTGCGGGTCTGTCGGTTCAGCTGTGATCCGTTCGCCGGCACCGACTCGTGCCCGGAAGGCGACCGCTGCGTGTACCGAGCGGGCAGCGGGCAGTGCCGACCGGCAAAGGCCGGTGGCAAGATCGGCGCGCCTTGCGGCCCAAGCGACCCGTGTCTGGTTGACCTAGTCTGCGCTGAGCGCGACGGGGCGGCGATCTGCCTCGCCGACTGCGAGCTGCCGACGGGCGCGCCGTGCCCTGCTGGCCAGCTCTGCGCCCCGCTGCTCGGCGATGACACCGGCGCCGGGCCGGCGCGCGGCGTCTGCGCGTCGAGTGCCGGTGCGCGGCAGCTGCGACCTACGGCGCCGGCGGCGAGCGCCAATTTCGCGGCCCGGACGCTGACGATGCCAAAGATCGTCGCGTGGGCGCCGATCTCCGCGCAGGGGCCGCCCGCGAGCGATTCGGGTTGCCAAGCGGCGCCCGGGCGGGCCATGCATGGCGACGGGCCGCCCTCATTCCTGCTGGCGTTGGTGGTGGGCTTGGGCCTCTTGCGGTGGCGTTGGGCGAACCGGGTCGACGCTGCGGAGCGCGCTAGCGGCGTGGCGTGGCGGCGCGGCCTCGGGCCATGATGGGCGCCCCGGCGACGCTGGGCACCGCGGCGATGGAGATCGCGCATGACACGGCCAGCGTCGCCTTCGCCTGCACCGGGGGAGCTGATGGCGCGACCGAGTGGTGCTTCGTCCCTGCGACCGTGGCGGAGTGCGCCACAGGGTTGGCGGTGCTGGCTGCGGCGGGGCGGCGATGGCGATGGCTCGCCGCTGGGTCGTCTGCGGCGGCACCAGCATTGGCCGGGTCTGCACCTGTGTGGACCATCGCCTTGACGCGACTGCGCGGCTGCACCGAGCGCGCTGATAGCGTTGGGGTATTCACCGCCGGCGCCGGCACCTGGGCGGGCGCCGCCGAGGCAGCGCTGCGGCGCCGCCAGCGCACCCTGGGGCCCTGGCCGCCAGCCATGGCCGCGACGCCGCTCGGCGATCTCTATCGCAGGCCGCAGTCGGACCTGCCGCGCGAATGCGTAGAGCCATGGCCGGTGCTGGCCGCCGCAGTGGCGATCGGTTCGGAGGTGGCGCGGCTAGAGCGGCCGGGCCCATCGGAGCTGCGGCGAGCCGACGCGGTGCTTGAGCTCGAGCTGCGAGCGCCGCGATTGGCGCCGGTCGAGCGGACGGCGACGTGGCGACTGCAAGACGCCGAGTCGACGCTGCTCGCGCTACAGCGGCTCTTGCCGTGGGTGGGGCCAGGCTGCCGCGTCCGCGCTGGCCCAGAGGTCGGGCTGGAGCGTGGTGCATTGTGGAGTCGCACGAGTCGTGCGGAGGCGCAGTGGAGTGAGGCCGTGGGTCGCGCCTTGCCGCAGGCGGCCGCTTGGCTGGACCGCTTGGTGCGACAGCGCGGCGACAACGGTTGGTGGCTGGAGGTGCAGTCCGCCGCTGAGGCCGGGTTGTGCGAGTTGCAGCTGGCCGAGGCAGAGGCGCTGCTGCGGGACAGCGGCGGCCGGCGCGTGCAGCCAGGGGAGCAGGCCCGGCTGCAGCGCTTTTGGCCAGGCGACCAGGCGCTGGTCGCGGCGCTGGCGCACCAGCGCGACGAGGTGATGCACGGCGCCAACGCGCACTGGGAGTGGGGCGCGCTCCGCCGCCTCTTCGCCTCGGCTGAGGCCGCGCGGGCGTGGGTTCAGCTCGACGACATCGGGCCAGCCGGGGCGCGGTTGCGGGCCTGGACACGCAAGGCGCTGCCGGCGCCGGAGCCCGGGCCGGAGGTCTATCTTGCCCTCGGCCACCTGTCAGGCGCGGCGCAGGCGTCGGGTCAGAACCACGGGGACGAGCCGAGGCCGGTTTGGACCGCTGGCCCGGCGCCGACGCTCTGGGTGCAGCCGTACGCGACGGTGGCGGACGCGGCGCGCCTCGCCGAGGAGGCCGGGCGCGCCCTGACGCTCAGCGGCGCCACGGGCTGGCACGGTCTGCCTGGAGGGCCGACCTGGGGTGACCTGCTGGCCGGCGAGGCGCGATCGCGGCGTTGGCTGAGGGCCGCTGCGCTGCCAGTGTCCGAGCAGTGGTGGCCTGGCGTGGTGGTCGCGGTAGGGAGCGCGGGCGAAGATGGCAGAGCAAGGCCACCCGATGCTCGTGGGCCGACGGCGCTTCGGCTGCAAGTTGAGGCGCTACAGGCGGGCTCGCAGACGCCGGGGCCGCTGCGCTTGGCGACCGAGAGCGCGCGCCAGCCCCTCCGCCTCACGCGGCAGGCGCAGTGGTCCCTTCTGGCGCCGCGGCTCGTGCGGCTCGCGCCCTGGCTGACCGGGGTGCGGTGCGCAGGCGTCTTGTGTGAGGGCGATCGGGGGCGCTTGTACATTGAGTTCGCGGGCCACGACGCGCGCCGCCGGAGGGCGATCGACGCTATCGGGGCCGTCCTGGCTGGCCTCGAGACGGACGCGGCGCTTGAGGCCGATGGCTGGCCGACTGCGGCGCTGCTGGACTGCGAAGTCGCTGAAGGCGACCCGCTGGGCGGCGCGCCGGCCCAGGCGCGGGCGCTCGTGGAGCTGGGGGCCCGGCCAACTTGGCTGGTGGCGCGGGCGACGCAGCTGCCATGAGCTTGCTCGAGGCGGCGGCCCTCTGCGCGCGGTGCCCTTCGCTCTGCGCTCCGGCGTGTCCAGCCGCCATCGGCGCCGACCGTCCGGGGTTTGAGCCGCGCGACCTGATGTTGGCAGCGGCGACGGGCGATAGCCTGGCGAGCCACCTGTGCACTGGCTGCGGCGCCTGCTCGGAGGCCTGCCATGTCGACGTCCCGGTGGCCGATCTGCTCCGACATCGACGTGCCGCGCAGCGCCAATTCGGCGATCTCCGTGCGGGCGACGACAACGCGCTGGCGCAGCCTGAGGGCTGGTTGCGCGTCAGCGGCGGTAAAGGCCTGACTTGGCTGGTGGCGCGCTGCGGTTGCGGCGCCCCCGGCCACGACGAGGCCGCGCTGCGGGCAGCGCTGCGACGCCAGGGGCGAGACCGCGTGGTGGTGGTGTCGGGCCTCGACTGCGGGCGCCGCGCGTTCGAGGCGGGCGCCGTCGCAGCGTTTCAGGCGCTTGGCGAGGTGATCGCGCCGGCGCTGGACCATGTTCGGACCTTGGTAGTCGCCGGCGAGGCCTGCGCGCGGTCGCTGCGGCGCCACCAGGATGCTCAGCGGCTCGCGGCCCTGCACGTGGCGCTGCTCGACGACTGGCTGGCGCGCTTTGGCGTCCGGCTGCCGGGCGGCGCCGTCAGATTGCCGCCATGCCAGCGCACCCCGGCGACCGCTGGCTCGCCCGCGCTGTCACCATGTTTCCCCGCGGCGCCGGCGTGCTGTGGTGGACAGGGTCGATTGGTCGAGGTCGCCCCAGCGGTTTCGGAGGCGGCTGGCCTCGACCTGCTGCGTCGGCTGGAAGGCCGCACAGAGCGCCCGCTCCTGTACGTCGCCGACGCCACCTGCGCGGCGCACCTGCGGCAGATCGCCCGGACCCACAGCGTGCAGGTCGAGGTGGTCGATCGCGCCAGTGTCTGGCTATCAGGATGCGACGCGTCGAGCGACCCCGGCACGGTGGGCTAGAGCTTGCCGGCGAGGAGTTGACCGAAGGTCTCGGCGAAGCCATCTACCGTCATCTTGCCGCTGTAGAGGCGGCCGTTGATGTAGATCGCCGGCGTACCCTCGACGCCCGCCCGCGATGCCTCAGCGAGGTCTCGGTCGAGCTTGGGCTTCCACTGCCGGCTGTCGACGTAGGCCTTGGCGGTAGCGATGTCCATGCCGAGCTCGCGACAATGCGCCTCGAGCTTGGTGGTCTGGGCGGCGAGGCGGACGGAGAGGTCGCCCTCGCGCGGCATCAGGGTCCGGAAGTTGTTGAAGACGAAGTCCTCGAAGGCGCTGAACTTGCCTTGCTGCAGGGCCGCGAACGACCACGCCGCCGACTGGCAAGCGCCTGGGTGCATGTCGCGGCTCATGCCCGGGTTGCACTGGCTAGAGAGCGGAAAATGCTTGAAGGCGATCGCGACCTTGCCCTCGTATTGCGCGGCGGCGGCCTTAAGCGGCAGCGAGACGCGGCCACAGAAGGGGCACTCGAAGTCCTTGAAGACCACGACCTTGATCGGCGCGTCCTTGGAGCCGTGGACGGGCGAACCCTCTAGGTCGAAGCTGTTGACCTTCGGGGCCAAGATCGGCGGCGGTAGCTCTTGCTTGCCGCTGGCGATGGTCTTGGCGTAGACATCTTTCGCGGGGGTGCCGGCGGCGAGCAGCGCCTTTGCCTTGCCGAGCTCCTCGTCGATGAGGCGGCGGAAGGCGTCCAACGGCTGTGCGCCAGAGATCTTGCGGCCGTTGATGAAGAAAGCTGGGGTGCCGGTCGCGGTGACCTTCTCTGCCATGGCGGCGTCGTCGAGCACCTGCTGTCGCTTTTGTTTGCCGTCGAGGCAGGCGACGAACGCGGCCTCTTCGACTCCGACGGCCTTGGCGTGAGCCGGCAGTTCCTCGCGCGAAAGGGTCTGCTGGTTGCTGAACAGGCGCTCCTCCATCTCCCAGAACTTGCCCTGTTCGCCGGCGCAGAGCGCTGCCTCGGCGGCGACCTGGGCGTGCTTGTGGAAAGAGAGGGGCTGGTTCTTGAACACCGTCCGCAGCTTACCCTCGTAGGCCTTCTCGACCTCGGTCAGCGTTGGCCGCACCTTCGAGCAGAAGGGGCACTGGAAGTCGGTGAATACGACCAGCGTGATGGGCGCGTCGGCTGGGCCCTTGACCGGCTCCTTGCCGTGTAACTCGACCTTCCACACCGCCTTGTCCTCGGCGGGCTCCTTCTGCTTGGCCTCGGGCTCCGCCTTTGGCGGCGGCGCCGGCGGCGGTACCTTGCCCTCGATCAGCCACTTGATCGCCTTGTCGGCGAGCGAAGGCGAGTTCTTGCGCCACATCCGAGCCTGCAGCGTGGCCGGTGTGGCGCCGGTCGCGAGCTCGGCCTGTGCCTTGGTCAGCTCCGCCTCGATCGTCTCCTTGAACTTCTCGAAGGGCTGCGCGCCGGACAGCTTCGCGCCATTGATGAAGAACCCGGGCGTGCCTGTGACCCCGAGCCCGTTGGCGATGGCGACGTCTTCGTCGACGTGGCGCAGCAGGGCGGGATCCTCGAGGTCCTTCTTGAAGGCGGCGAGGTCGAGTTGAAGCTCGCCGGCCCACTTCTCGAAGTTGGCCCGGGTCAGATCCTTGGCGTTGGCGAATAGCTTGTCGTGCATCTCCCAGTACTTGCCCTGTCGACCGGCGGCCAGCGAGGCGACCGCGGCAGGCCGGGCGTCCTTGTGAAAGGAGAGCGGCTGGTTGATGAAGATCACGCGGACGTCGTCTTTCCACTGCTCGGTGACCTGTTTGACGGTTTCCGCCGCCCGCGAGCAGAAGGGACATTGGAAGTCGCTGATCTCGACGAGGGTGATGCGGGCGGCGGCCTTGCCCTTGGAGGGGAAGCGGTCTTTCGCCGCCACCGCGGGCTTGGCGGCTGCGTCCGCCGCAGCGGGCGACTTCTTGGCACCGATGGGGCCCTTGCCGTCATCGGGCTTGCCGACGCAGGCTGTGGCCGTGAGCGCCATGACCAGCGCCAAAACAGCGCCGGGCAGGAGCGAGATGATGCGTGGGGTGTTGCGAGCGGACCGAGGGCGCATGCCAGACCTCTTTGAGCGGCCACCGGCCGCGGGCAAGGGTGGCGAGGATGCCGGCGCCTTTGCGGCGCTGCAAGCGCTGCGGCGCGGGGTCCTGGCGAAGGGCCCACCGCAGGGCCTCTGCCGGCGGGTCGGCGTCGCGCTGGCTTTGACTTGCGCCTTCGGCTGCAGTCCAGCGCCACCGGCGGTCGAGTCAGCGCAGCGGCCGGCGGCGCCCGCGCCGTGGCGTCTGCCGGAAGCGCTGTCACCGACCGATGTCGACCCCGAGGGCCTCGGCGCCGACATCGAGCAGGCGCTGGCCGAGCTGCGCGTCCGCACCCGCTGCAACGACGTCTCGGGCTGCCCGGCCGCTGACCTGCTGCGCGCTGCGGGCCCGAAGGTGGTGCGCCCGCTGCTCAACTTGGCGCACGTCGCCAAGCCCCGCGCGCCTTGGTTGCCGCGCGTCACGTCGCTGCTCGGCGAGCTCGGCGACGACGCTGAGGTGCTGGCCACACTGCAGCTGTTGTCGGAACGCGAGGAAGACGCGGTGCGCGCTGCCGCCCTCTTAAGTCTCTGGCGCCGTGACGCCATCGGACGCGATCAACTGCAGGAGAACGCCGACGCCGACGCCGCGGCTGCCGTGTCGCGATCGCGGCTCGTCGCTCGCTGGGCGCTGGCCGCGAGCGGCGACGCCGAGGCCCGAGGGGCCTTCTACGCTCTGACGTTGGAGCTGACGCAACAGCTAGTTGCGGCGGACTCGGTACGCTTTGCCGCTTGGCTGTGTGGCCAGGCGGCGGCACCGGCGTGCGATACGCTCTACGAGCCCATGGCGAAGCACCCAGCCTTCTTGGTGCGTCGCGAGGTGATGCGCCGCATCCGTGAGCGGCCGCACAGCAGCCACATTCCGGCGCTGCGGCTGCTGGCCGGCGACCCTATTGGCTCGCTGTCGACCCCTGCCGCTGAGCTGCTGCGTGGACTTGAGAGCGGGCCCGCATTCGGCCACCGGGCGGGGGCGCTCTGACGGTGAAGCAGCGGGCAGCCGTGCGCCGAGTCCAGATCGCTACTTGGCCTTGGGCGCGACGTCAACTTCGAGCAAGACCTGCTGGCTCCAGGCGACGTTGCTGGAGTCGGCGTCATCGACGGCCTGCACAGCGCCGATGATGGTGTACTTGCCGGCGACATCGGGCTTGATCGAGACCCAGGGGCTGTCAGTCGACTGGAATTCTGTGGAGAGCCAGAGAAGCGAGTTGGCCGGCCGCTTGGCGATGAACCACAGATAGGCGCCGAATTGACCGATCGGCAGGGCGCCGGCGGTGGCAGCGGCCTCCACCTTGAAGGGCTGGCCGACCATCGGGGCGGCTCCAGCGGCCAAAGCGAGCGAGAGCTTCGGCGCCTGCACGTCCTCAGCGACGAGGCCCGTGACCGAGATGTCGACCGAGGCCAGGGGCTCGGAGCACTTGGCGCCGTCCCAGGCACCGCCGCAGTAGTCGATATGCAAGTAGTGCTGCACTTCTGGATACTTGTTGTCCTTCGGCTCGAACACGACGTTGAGCGGGAGCAGGCCCCACGCCGGGACGCCCGTCAGGCCGACATCTGGAGAGAGCTTGAAGTGAGGCGACGCCTTATCGGGGCCGCAGGGGTTGCTGGCCAAGCCGCCGACCTGGCTCACGCAGGCGCCGATCACCTGCAGCGGCGCACACGACTGGTTGGCAACCACAAGCTGCCCGCTGGACTTGGCGCCGACCTTGGCGTTGAGCCACACCGGCGACGCGATCGGGGCGATGACGAGGTTGGGCGTCTCGCACTTGCCCGCCACGACAGGGATCTGAACCGTGTCGCTCTGGTTGGACTGGCTGTAGCGGATGACCATCTCACCGCCGGTGGTCTTGCCATCGGCCGGGTAGGCGAAGCTGGTGCAGAAGTCGAGGCTCTTACCCGGCGAGATGCTGCGCGGCAGCGTCACGGTCTTCTTCTCGCCGCTAGGGTCCAACGCGTAGAGCGTGACGTCGAAAAGGGCGTCGGCCAACTCTTGATTTCCATCGGTCAGGGCCTTGATGTCGACCCCGTTGACCAGGAAGCCCGCCCCTGGGCCGTCGTTGTAGATGTTGCAGCAGCGCTCCGCCGCGCCGGCTGTCACGTCCGAGAAGTCGAATTTCAGGTCGCCGTTGGGGTTGCTACATGTCACAGTGAACTTGTTGTCCAGCTCATACTTGACCGTGATGGGGATCGTCTTCTGTGGCGTGCTCGGGTCGTTGGTCTCGATCAGCAGCTTGGTGGCGTAGTCGGCGTCCTGCCCCTCTGGGGTTAGGCGGACGCAGATCTCAAGCAGCTTGGGGTTGGCCTTCGGGTTGTCGCCTTCGCCGATGGCGGCGATCGAGTCGCCCTCATTGGGGCTAGAGATGACCTTGTAGTACGGGGTCGCCGTGCCGAGGAAGACCGACTTGAAGACGAGCGGCGCGTTGCCCTCGTTGCCGAACTTGACGCACTGGGTCGGCGGTGCCGCCTTGGAAGGGTTGACGAAGGTCAGCTGGGTGGCGTTGGTCGCGATCTTCGGCCCCAGCAGCTTGATCTTGAAATTGATCACGACGTTGCCAGGCACCTTTGGGTCGTTGTGCTGAATGGTCAGCACGGCGCCGTTGTTGTCCTCCTGGCCGGCGCTTGGCTTGAACTGGATCTTGATGGTCAACGAGTCGGTGGGCGCCAGCGTCGTCGGGAAGGTGGGCTTGCCCGACGGCCAGACCTCCTTGATGAACTTGTTCTGGCTGACGAACGAGATGTTCTTGAGCTGCAGCCCGACCTTGCCGGTGCTGAAAATCCGTACGGTCGACTCCTGCTGCAGCTGGCCGTTGGTCGTGTCGGGCGCGAACTCGTGGACAATGCGCTTGGGCGTGCCGTCGACATTGAACGAGAGCTGCGGATCTTCCTCGATCGCTTGGTCGGACCCGCAGCCGCTGAGGCTCGTCGCCAGGGCGGCGGTCAGGAGGAGACCAGCGGCCGCGCAGCGGGCCCACACCGGACGAGTGGTAGAACGCCGAGGGAGCGACCAGAGAGCATCGAGCAGGCGCATCAGGGCTCCGTTGCGGGCGCGATCGGAGCGCCCGTGTGGACATTGCTTCGAGGAGCGTCGATCGGTCATCGAGGCTGCGTTGCTCATGGGAAGCAGAGCGTCTTGTAGTAGATCTTGACCTTGTCACCCTGCTGCGGAACGCACTGACCGCCCGCCGCCGCCGCCATGAAGATCACGCTGTTGCTGTTGGGTTCGTAGCTCCAGGTCTTGGCGCCGCCGGTACACGGCTTGCCGTTGATGCTGACGGTGACCGTCGCGGCCTCAGCGGTCATGGTCAAGAAGAACTGGTGGCTGAGGCCGAAGGCGACCTGGCCGATGTTCTCAAGCGCCTTGGAGAAGCTCTTGTCGCAGATGCTAGCGACCTGGCCGCCGCTGTCCTGCGCCACCGTAATGTAGCGGCTGCCCTTGGCGGCGTCGCAGCTGCTGCTGCTGCCACCGTTGTTCTGCAGACCGACGATGGCGTGAGCGTGGAAGAGGCCCTTGTTGACGATGCCCTTGAGGCTCCAGAAGAAGTTCGCGTAGTACTTGAGCGCCTGTGGCGAGCTGTCCTCCTCATCCGAGAGGAAGACGATCTCCAACCCGGCGTTCTTGCGCAGGAAGCCCCGATTGTCCCCGCCACACCCCTTGCCCGGCCCGTCTGCATCCTTGACGCAGAAGCCGTTGTTCGCGCAGTCCTTGTCTGTCGTGCAAGCCTTTGCGGCGTCGTAGACGTGCGGCAGCTTCAGCGCCGCCTCTGCCGCGGCGAGCCCCTGCTCCGACGCTGAGCCATTGGTGCCCACCTTGGCGACTTTCTTGAAGAGATCTGCGCCGCCGGGGGTGCTCGGCGTGATGATGCGGGTACCGCTCATCTCGCGGAGCCTGCCGCTCTCGTTGCCCTTGTCCATGTCTGTGGTCACGACGCCGAGGTGGTAGTCGTTCTGCCAGAGGGTGGCGATCTGCACGAACGTCTTGAAGTTATCGACCAGATTCTGCTGCTCATCGCCCATAGATCCCGAGTTGTCGATAACAAAGAGGACATCGACCTTCTTGCCGGCGCCCTGCTCGAACTCATCGGTGAACTCGTCCAGCAGCGTGCCCTCGCCCTTGAGCGGCACGGTGAAAACCTGGCCAAGGCAGCTCTCGCCAGCGGCACAGTCGGCGGTGGTCTGACAGTCTGCCTTGGAGTTGCCGACCGCGTCGGTGCAGAGGCCGTTGACGCCGGTCGTCACCACCATCTGGCAGGCGTCCTTGCCGACGTTTTGCGGCGCGTACTGCAGGCCGAACTTGATCGGGACGGTCTGAGTCACCTCCAAGCCGCCCTTCGGGATGCCCGGCCAGGCCACCTTGTCGATCTCGATGCCACAGCCGTCGAGCTCGGCTTTGGTGACATACACTGGGGTGATGCCGGCGTTGTACACGCTGACCTCGTGGACCTTGCTCTTGCAACCCACAGTGACGAGACCGAAATCGATCTGGTCCGGCAGCACCGTAACCGCCGACTGGCCCACTCCAGCCTCGAGGTTGGGCGCGTACGTCGGCACCTTGGCGGCGTCGGTCGGGTCCTTCGGATACCACTTGGCGAGGCCAGTCGATTGGTCGCGGTAACGAATCGAGACTAGGCCGAAGCGCTTAAGGATCGTCTTCGGGTCGGCGAAGAGGCCGCCATCGGTCGGCGCATCGAAGAAGACATTGAGCTTGCCGGACTGGCCCGGGGCGAGCTCGAAGAGCGACGTCGATGGCGCGAAGACGACGAACGAGGGCGCACCGATCAGCGCGCACTTGGCCGAGCCCAGCGCCGGCAGGCCCGGCAGAGTGGGCGGCTGGGCGCAGTCGAGCACGCGGGTCGCGGCCGGGAGATCCTTGCCGTTGAGGTCCTTGCCGACGTCGAGTAGGCAATAGCCGCTGCCGATATTCTTCACCGTCAGCGAGAGGGACTTCGAGGTGCCGTAGCTGAGCACGCCAAAATTCAGGATGCCCGGTACGAATTGGATGTTGCAGTTGGTGCCATCGGCGCGCGTGGCGAAGAGCGGCAGGTCCCACTCAGGCTTGGAGGGATCGTCGCTGCTGATGCGCAGGCTGCCCTTGGCCTGCTGACCGACGGGGCCCTTGAACGTGAAACGAACTTTGAAGTCTGCGCCTTTGCCTGCCGCCAGGGCGAAAGGTCCGGCGCCGCTGGTCGGCGGCAGCGCGGCGTCGGCCAGCACCTGAAACTCAGAATGCGGATCGACGGTGATGCTGAGCGCCTTGATCTCGATCGGCGCCGACCCGGCGTTGAAGAGCGAGACCACGCGGTCGACGATCAAGCCCTTGCCGACGGTCGAGAAGTCGACGAAGTCGTCGGGCGTCACCTTCAGCACGCCGGTCTCAGTCTTGGCGAACACCGGCAGCGACACCGATGGCTTGGCGAGGTCGTTGCTGGCGACGAACACGATGGCGATGGGCGAGCCGTCGTTGGCGAGGCCTGTGGCAGCGTCCAGCGTGACCTCAATCGCTCGCGACTCAGCCTTCTGCAGCGTGAACGGCCCGGAATCGCTGAGGCTCAGGCTCTTCACCTTCGACTGCGGCGCGAACTCGATCTTGGACACCGTCAGCGGCGAGAGGCCGTCTGAGAAGATCTTGAACGTCTTCTTGCTCTTGGAGCCGAGCTGTACCGCCCCAAAATTGATGGTCGGCGGCACGATCGTCAGCTTAGGCGTGATCTCGGCGCCCACCACCTTGGCGACAGCCACCTTGCCGTCCTGGTCCTCGACCATGAGCTCAGTGCCGTCGTTGTCCTCGCCCGGCTTGGGGCAAAAAGTCAGCACGACGTCGACCGCGGCGTTGGGGGCGATCGGCTCACCTGACGGAGGCGTCTTGATCTTGAAGTCCGGACTGCCCGACACCCAGAGCGACGCCGCGACGACCGAGGTCGGCTTGCTGCCGGCGTTGTAGATCTTGGCCGTCTTGTCAGCGCAGCTGCCGGAGGCGACTGGCCCAAAGTCAACGGGGTTCGGCAGGATGTTGAGGCTGCCGACGTTGGCCTTGACCTGAACCGGGACCTGAAACTCCCGCTGCTCGACCTTATCCGAGTTGTTGCTGATCCGCAGCATGACGGTGCGCGGGCCGCTCGCCTTTGGTGTGTAGACGATGGTCACCGCCCGCTCGGCGTTGACGGCGATCTGCAACGGCTGGAAGTCCTTGACGGCGAATTCGCCCTCATCGGGATCAAAAACGATCTTCGAGACCTGCAGCGTGCCGGAGCTGCCATGGTGCTTGATGACGAGCTGCTGCTCTTGGCTGGTTAGCGGCGCGATGTCATTGAAGATCATGGGATTCGGCGTGGCGCCGATGCGCACGTCGGTCTCGATGCAAAATTCGCCGCTGCAGCCCGTGTTGCCGCCGCCGCCAGCGCCTCCACCGGCGCCAGCGCCAGCGCCGCCCTCTGGGACTTCAGAGCAGCTGATCAGCGCAAGCAAGACGCCGGCACGGAGAGCCAAGCCAGCGCAATTGAGAACGGGGAGGCGCGAGGTCATCTGTCGGTCTCCGCTCAGGTCCTGGACCCTTGCTAGGCGCCACCGCGGGCGCAGACGCCACGTTACAGCTCAGGTGACGGGTACTTCGGCGTGACGAAGAACTTGCCGCCGCCTGCCGGCAGCTTGCCCGCGATGTTGGCGCTCGGCCATTGGATGTCGGCCACGTACCAAAAATCGCCCTGGCTCAGCGGCAGCGACGTCACTTGGTACTGCAGCTGGCCGTAAATGTAGATGCGCACCTCGGCCGTCGATAGGCCCCAGCCGAATGCGTTGAAGAGGTGGACGCCGACCGCGTACTCGTGGCCGTCCTCGGGGAGCGTGAGGTTCAGGTTCTCCGGGCCGGCGCCGTCGGTGTCGTCGCGGTCGAGGCTCGGATTGTCATCGATATTCGGATCGTAGCTGCCCCACTCTGGCGCCTTGTTGAACCAGAAGCAGTCGTACTTGGCGTCGAACCAGGGGTCCGGCTTGCCGTCATTGTCGAAGTCGAGCACCGAGCCATAATCGTGGGCAAAGTGGAGGTCCAGATCACTGCCGGCGCCGGGACCGCTGTCGGACTGATCGGGGTCGGAAGGCGTATTCCACAGCAGCTCGACGTGGATTGCCTGGTCAGGCAGCACCTTGACCGTCCGTACGGCTGGGAAACAGCTCTCCTTGCCGGCCTGATCGAAGACGCGCAGGCGGAAGAGATAGTCGCCTGCGACGTTGGGCTGGAATAGGACCTGCGGCGCCGAGTCGCTGGGCACCAGCGTCCCGACCGATCCCGCAGGCTGGACGACCTCCCATTTGTACTTGCCGATGGCGCCGTTCGGCGCCAAGGACTGCAGACCGTCGAGGTGGAGCAGGGTCTGCGGCACGACGGTGTCGCCCTCCTGGATGGTGATGATCGCGGTCGGGCAGTCCCCGGACGAAGCCACACCCTCCAGCTTGAGCGAGGAGACTTTGGCTCCGATATTGCTAGCGATCTCGATCAAGGCGAGGTCAGGCACCGGCTGACCGTTCTCGACGGCGTTGGCGCCCTCGGGCTGGTAGGTGACGACCAATTTGGTCTGCCCGTTCTTGGGCACCGTCAGCGGAGCGTCTGCGGTCGGCAGCTTGCCGCCAGTCTCCACGATCTTGCTGGCGTCGATGCCGAACTCGCCCTGCGCGCCGGCGAAGGCGATGTTGCGGATGAAGACGGGCTCGTCGCCGCAGCTCTCGAGGGCGACGGTTCGCACGCCCATGCTGCCGACCGCCGTGGCGCCAAACACCACGTGCCCCGGCTTCAGGAGAAGGCAGGGGCCCGTCGAGTTGGCCTTGACCGGGACGCTCTTGAAGCCCGGCCCGCCCTCTCCGGTCAGCGTCGGATCGTTGGTCTGCAGCACAATTGCGCCGTTGTAGGGGAAGTTGTCCTTGCCTCTGTAGAGCACCTTGAGCGGCACCGACGCGTTGTTGCCAATGCGGAGCACGGGCTCCAGCGGCAGCGCCGCGCCAGCAGGGAGCTCTTTGCCGTCGATGACGAGGGAGAAGCGCTCGGCGTCGAGAGAGCTCAAGTCTACGGAGGAGACGGTCAGTTCGCCGCTGCCAGTGTTGAAGATCTTGAGGTCGAGGGCCTTCTCTGACCCCACAGCGACGTAGCCGAAGTCAATGATCTCAGGCGATACGACGACACGAGGCGCGCCAAGGGTGGTGACGAACTTGACCTGCATCAGGGGCTTGCCGCTGGCGTTGCTGTGCAGACGCAAGATGGCCTGGCGAGCGAGGGCGTCGTCGTAGCGCTTGAAGGCGATCTGAAAGCGCAGCTCGGCCCCAGCCTTGGCCTGGCTGGCGAGCTTGGGCCACGCACCGGCGCACGGCACGCCGTCCGGCCCGATACAAGAGAAGGCCGGCGCCGCGGCCTCGCCTGGCGACGCAGCGGCGTAGAAGAATTCGACCTTCGAGATACCGAGGTCGCCATTGCCCGGGTTGCGGATGGCGAACTGCCAGACGTGGGTGTCTTTGACCACTGCGGGATCGATGCTGAAGTTGTCCTTGGCGAGCGCCGCGGTGCCGACGTCGTAGAGCTCAAGGTGGGCGACGCACTCGACGCCAAACCCGCCGGCCTGGTCGCATCCTGTGGTCACCTGCGAGCCGCCACCACCGCCGCCGTTGCCCCCGGGGAGTTGGGCGCCGGTCCCGCCGTCGGGTGTGGTGCCGCAAGCTGCGAGCAAGGCCAGGGAGCAGGCCCAGCCGAGGCGCCCGAGGTGACCGGCTTGGCGGCGGCCGAATCCGCCGGCTTTGAGTGGACCAGAGTGGTACGTGGGCGCTTGGGCCATGCTCATCGAGGGTGTCTCCAACCTTGCGGCCAACGTCATCGGGGTGCTCGTGGCGTGTCGGCGTGTCAGCGCGCCAGTCGTCCTGCGTCGCCGGCGCCGACCGCAGCGCGCCTGGACGGCCCCACGGACAGACAGCGGAGCGCCAGCGGCGGGCGGGGGTGGAGCGTCGCAGGGGCGAGCTCCTCGCCAAGCTACTTGAGGATGGGCTCTTTGCTCGAGTCGACCATGGCCTGGCGGAACGACTTCCGGAGGCTCAGGAGCTTCTCGAACTTGGCGCGCTTGCGCGTCTCCATCACGATCGCCGGCGGCTTCTTCACTTCACCGTCGATGAGCTGGTCGCTGAAGTCGTAGAACTTCGACTTCTGGTCCTTTTCAGCGGCAGTTACCCAGGCGGGGCTGAGCGCGCAGAGCACGCCAACCACCAAGGACAGGGCCACGCGACGCGGCATCTTCATTCTAGCCTCCCTGGTGGCCAGCGCCGAGATGAACCCAGGCCACACCAACGCAGCACGGTAGCCGATCTTTCTGCGCTGTCGCAAGCGCGTCGTGTGTGGGTAGAACGCCGCGGAGCCCTGCGGCCTCAGCCCGCGTCCGAACGAAGGCCTAGCTCGATGGCTTGCCATCCTTCTGACGCGCTTCTTCTTCGAGCTTCTTGCCCTCGACGATGGCCTGGATGCGCGAGTCGATCGCGACGACCTTGCGCCACGCTGAGTCTGCATCCTTCGCCTTCTTCTCAAGGACTTTGCGCTCTTCCAGGAAGGCGGCGGGGTTCTTGCGCGGCGCCTTCTGCTTGAGGTGGGCCTCGTAGGCGGCTTTGGTAATGTCGCGCTCCGTCTGGGCGGCGCCGATCGGCGCGAGGTTCGAGAGCGCTTGGAATTTCTTCCAGTACTCCAATGCCTTATCGGCGTCGTTGAAGGGCGCCTTCTCGTAGATGATGGCGAGGCGGACCAGCAGGGGCTTGCGGCTCGGGTCCTTGGCGAGGACGCGCTCGTAGTAGCCGGCGGCGTCTTTTGGCTGGCGCACGCCCTCAAGCGCCAGCGCGTAGCCGGTCAGCGCTTCGAGGTTGTCCTTCTCCAGCGCCAGCGCGGCCTTGTACTGATCGTGGGCGGCCTTGTAGTTCAAGTAGTCGATGTAGATGGCGCCGAGGTTGAGGCGGGCCGGCACCGAGGTCGGGCTCAGCTTGACCGCGCGCTCAAAGGCCACCACCGCCTTGGGCATGTCGCCGAGCCGCACATACGAGAGGCCCAGGTTGGCAAAGGCCTCGGCGTTGGCCGGGTCGAGCATCAACACCTTCTCTTCCAAGATCCAGCGCACGATCTCGTTCTGCTTGCTGTGCAGGTTGATGAGGCCGCGGATATTCAGGGCGATTGTGTCTTCACGGTTGACCCGGAGCACCTGTTGGACAAAGTTCTCTGCCAGCTCAAGGTTCCCCGATTCTAGCCAGTACTGCGCCAGCACGTTGTTAGCCATCGTGTTGTCGGGGTCCTGGCCGCGAATCGACTCGCAGATCGAGCGGGCCGCCTCGCGCAGCTGCTTGGCCTTGTCGGACTCGCCGGCCTCCGCCAGCTTGGTCGCCTCGGCGAGCTTGGTCCGCGCGATGTAGGCCTGCGCCGAGAGCTGCAAGAGCCGCTCCTGGTCGTTGCTCGGCTGGATCTGCTGGGCCTTTTGGTAGGTCGCGATCGCCTCGCCGTACTTGCCGAGGCGCTCGAGCGCCATGCCCTCGTTGAAGTAGGCCTCGTAGAATTTCGGGTCGACCTCACGCGCCTTGGCGAAGCTCTGGGCGGCGCCGAGGTAGTCCGGGCCGCAAGCGGCGCAGCGACCGTCGCTAGTGGTGCAGGTCTTCGGACAGGCAGGCACGGCGCACTTGCCGTTGCTCTCGTCGACGTACTCGCCGATCTTGCAGGGGCCGGCGCCTGCAGACTGGTTGCTGGTCAGCTCCTTGCCAGTGCACTCGCGCGGGTGCATCTCGCAGCCATCGGCGCCCGGCTGGCACTGCAGGAAGCGCTCCTCGGGCTTGGCGTCCGGGGTCGCCGCAGGGACTTCCACGCGCTTGATCCAGTCGCCGCACCAGCGCGTCGGGCCGGAGGCGAGCTCCTCCTTGGTGCACTGATACGTGTCGAGCTCGCACGACATGTCACGGATGCCGTCTTTCCAGGGTTGGCACTCTTCCTCGCGCGACGTGGTCTCGAACTCGTTGGGGATGGCGTTGCCCTGCTCGTCCTTGCGCGGGATGGGGTTGCCCTGGGCATCTTTCTTCTGCTCTGTGATCTCGCGGACATACTTGGCGCACAGCGTCATGCTGCAGGCCGCAGGGTCCTCGATCGCGACCTGAGCGCAGGTCTGCGGCGAGACGCGGACGCAGCGGTCGTTGAGCGAGGCGAAGCCGGCCGGGCAGCAGTTGCCGTCCGCGAGCATGCGCTTCGGGTGGCACTTGGCGAGCGGTCGCAGGGCGGCGGCGAGGCCGGCTCGGTAATGGTCCTGGGCCTTGTCGACGATGCCGGGCAAGTATTCGCCCTCAGCGGCGCTGGCGACGCTGGAGGCGAGCCCGAGCACGCCCACGGCGACGCTGGAGGCGAGGAAGCGGGAGAGTGGACGGCGAAGGTTCATGGTGTCCTCACTGGTTCCAGGGGCTCAGGGTGGCGGTGGCTCGTATGGGCGCTTTCACTTGCGCAGCATCATTGGCGCACCGTCAGTAGCGCAGCTTCACTTGCGCTCAGCTGCCGCCTTCTCCTGGGTCTTGCTAGCGATCTCTTGGGGCTTGAAGCTAACCGTGAACTTGCCGCGGCGGACGCGGGTGACGAAGGCGGCGGACGTCGAGGTGTCCGTCGTCTTGTTCGGGTTGAGCGCGGTCGTCGCGCGCGGCAGGTAGGGGTCCTTCTCGACGGTCGGGTACTCGTTCGGGTTGACCTTTGCCGCGACCTCGCCGGCCTCGCGGGTGCAGTCGTTGTAGGCGCCAAGGTTGTGCGCCGTCTGGATGGCGCCACGCAGCGCCACGAGGCTCTGCTCTTCGATGGGCGCCGCGACCTGCTCGATGGCCTGACGGTAGCGCTCCTCGACCTCGGGGTAGCCGGCGGCCACCGCCTGCTCGACCTGCTTAGGCAGCGGCGCGCTGAACAGGTCTTCCTTGAAACGGAAGTAGAGCATGCCGATCTTATATGCGGCGCAGGCGGCGAAATACTTGCCCTGACCAGCGGCGCTGTTGTCGATGACGTCAAAATAGGACTTTTCTGCTGCCTTGAGTGTCTCCGCCTGCTTCTCCAGCATCGGCTTGAGAGCCTTGATGTTCTTGACGTCTTTGAGCGAGAGCTTGGCGAAGATGTCGAATAAGAATTCGGCGGAGTGGAACAAGGACTGGGCGAAGTAGTACTGCGCGTTGCCGAGCCGCGCCTTTGGGTCCTCCCAGGTCTTGAGCACCTGCTTGATGAGGTCCTGAATCTTCTTCACGTTCTTTGGCTTGACCGCGTCTCGATCGCCGTCGATGAGGAGCTTCATCGTCCGGCCAATGGCCTCGACCTGCAGCTCAGGCCGACCGCTGAACTTAGCTGCGACCATGCCATAGTACTTGTTGGCGTCGCCCGGCATCCCCGCCCGCTCGTAGACGCGGCCAATCTCCAAGTGGGCGTCGGGAATGAGCGCAACCAACCGTTGGGTCTCCTCGTCGGACTCCTTGAGGCCACCGGCGGTGGTGATGAAGTCGCCGTAGGCGGCGGCCGACTCCTTGTACTGGCTGAGCGCGTTCAAGATCTGACCGGCGTTGATGAGCGCCTGGGCCGCGTCGGCGTTCTTGCGGATCTTCGCCATCTTGAGGAAGGCGTCGGCGGCGTCGCGGAACTGCGTCTGCGCCTCGTAGATCATGCCGATGTTGAACATGGCCTCCGGCGCCACCTTGCTGGTCTTGAATTCCTTGACTACGCGCTCGTAGGTCTGGATGGCGTCCTTCTCCTTCTTCTCGCTCTCGTAGATAGCCGCCTTGTTGAAGAGCGAGATGGCCGCCAGCTCGGGCTCATCCTTGCGGAACTCGCGCAGGATCGTGTCGTATTTCTCATGCGCCTGGTCGAACGCCTTGCGCTCCGCCAGCTCACGCGCCTGCTCACCGACCGAGACGGCGACGTACTTGCGCAGGTCCTTGACTTTGAAGAGCTGCAACTTCTTGCGCGCCAGCATCACCCGCGCCCACTCCTCGATCTTCGGCCAATTCTTCTGGCGGGCGTAGACGTCGATGAGGGTCTTCACCGCGATCTCGCCCTCGACGCGCGAGTCGTCGTACTTGAAGACGCGCTCCAGGCGCTCGATCGACTCCGGGTACTGGCCGCGCTCGTAGTAGGTGGCGGCGGCGACGTACATGATGCCGGGCACGTCGCGGCCGCGGTTCTTCTTCTTCATCCACTCGACGCCCTTGGCCTTCTGAAGGTTCTCCATCAAGGTCACGTACTTGTCGGCCGCATCGACGAAGTCGCGCTCAAGCGGATGCAGGTCCTGGCGCTTCTTGGGAACCTGGGCCTCCTTGATCTGCTCCTCGGTGATGGTCGTCTCCTCCGCTGTCTTGGTGACCTCGACCTTCGCCGCGCTGGCCTCGGAGGTCTTCACCGTGACCAGCGGCGCCGCCGTCGGGTCGTCGATCCAGACCTTTTTGTCGTAGTCGTAGCGGGCGCGGGTGTTCTTCAGCAGCTCCTCGACCGAGTAGATCACGCCGAGGGCGGAGTCCTCGAGGTGCTCACCTTGGACGTCGAGCTCGATGACGCGCTTGTACTGCTCGCGCGACTTCTCGTAGTCCTTGAGCTGAAAGTAGAGGATTTCCGCGTAGTAGAAGTTGACGATGTAGGCCTTGCTGCTGTTCGGGTAGCGACGGACGAACTCGGCGTAGTCGGCGGCGGCGCGGGCGTAGAGGGGCTGTGCGGCCTCGGCGTTCTTCTGCTCGTCTTCGACCTTCTGCGCGGCCTGGTGGAAGTGATTGGACAAGTAGATCAGGTAGGTCTCGCCCAGCTTGGCGGACTTCTCGACCTGCTCGGCGTTGCCCTTGTTGGCGGCCACCCAGGGGCTTGTGCGGTCGTCGGTAAAGGCCAAGTACTGCCGGATGGCCTTCTCGATGTCCTCGAACTTCTCAAGCCCCATGTAGATGTCGATGATGGTCTCCCACCAGTCGACGCAGCGCTTTTCGGTCGGCTTGCTCTCGATGAAGTGGCCATGCAGCTCGATCGCCAGCTCCTGTTTGTCGTTAGCCACATACAGGGCGGCGAGGCGCTCCAGGCGGGCCCACATCTTGTCCTTGCCCTCGACGCTGGTGAAGTACTCCTTGGCGGCCGGCCAACCGCGTTCGAGCTCAGCGTAGGCGGGCACCAGGTCGTTGAGCGCCTGGTCGCGGAACTCGATCTGCTTCTGCTTGTTCTTGTCGATCTCGCGCACCACCATGTGGAAGGTCTCGACTGCACGCTCAAATTCGCGCAGGTTGAAGTAGACCCAGCCGAGCTTGTAGAGCGCGTAGTTGAACAAGTGACTTGAGCGGAAGTTCTGTGTGATCTTTTCGTAATTCATCTTCGCCACGGTCAGGTTGTTGGTGTCGAAGAAGTGCTCGGCCAGAGCCAGGTGCGACTGCGCGATGTACTGCGAGTTGCCGTGGTGCTGGATCAGCTGGTTCAGGTACTGCACGCCCTTGTTCATCAGGACCTTGTCGCCAAGCGCCTTGCCCTGACCGAGGGCCGCCTTGCCGAGCCGGTAGAGCACCTCGTCCATGCGCTTGTAGGTCGGGAACTGCTGCAAGATCTTCTCGTAGTAGACGATAGACTTCTCGTAGTTCTCGACCGGCTCGACCGGCTTGACCGAGAGGGTGCCCTTCTCGAAGGCGGCCATCTCCTCGTTGTACTTGGCCCGCTGCAGCAGGTACTGGTAGTGGGTCTCCTCCCACCAGGTCTCGGCGAGACGGAAGTAAATCGACGCCATGCGCTCGGGCTCGTCGACGCCGCTTCCGCCCTTGCGCTCGACGAAGGCCTCCATCTCCTTGATCAGCTTCAGCCGGATCACGGCCTTCTCGGCCTGGATCTTGCGCGCCTTGGCGTCAAACGAGAGCTGCTCCAGCCGCTCGGCGTCGAAGTTGCCCTTCTGCACCGCGTCCGGATCGACCTTCCGCTTTTCCTTTGTTTTCTTCAGGGTCTTCTCGTCGAAGAGCGACTCCTTCTCCTTCTCCTTCTTGGTGTCGGCGCCGATCGGCGGCGCGGCCGCCGGCTGACCGAACGTATCGGCGGGCGCGAGCGCGAGACACGCCAGGAGCGTGGCCGCGGTGGGGATCAGGTTGGGGAAGAAACGCTTGTTCACGTCATTCTCCGGGCGATCCCGGCCTTAGGGTGGCCGGTGCAGGGAACTCAGGCGAGCGGGGAGTGGGGCCGCTTCGGCGGCGCCAGCGGGATCAGACGCGCTTGTCGACGAAACGGTCGGCGGAAGCAGGCGCGCGACTCACTTCGCGTCCTCGCTGTCGACGCACACTGACTTCAGGTACGACCGGTAGGCGCCGATCTCGTCCTTCCAGAACTCGCCCTCAAAGGGCCAAACCATGGCGTCGGAGCCGGCGATGGCGACCGGGCCTTCAGACTCGACGTTGGACTTGCCAGCGCCTGCCTCGTCCTTGTTCTCGAGGCGCTCGATCTCCCGATTCTTGCCTTCGAGCTCGATCTCCTCCATGTCGATGATCAGCTCGCTCAGCTTGTCCTGGTAGGTGACGATGTCCTTCTCGACGCCGCGCAAGGTGCGCTGGACGACGATGCCTGCCTCGCCGATGCGCTCGCCTCGGAGCTGGCCGAGCTTGCTGAGCAGCTCCTGGCCAAAGCCACCGAGCCGGGTCAGCTGCCCCTTGATCTTCGCCTCCTCGGCCTCGATCTGCTTGATCGTCTTGTACAAGTTGTAGAACTCGACGTTCTGCAGGACCGGGCTGATGAGGTTGCGCGGCAGCGCGGCGGTCTTGGGCTTGTTCACCGCAGACAAGATCGCGTCGTAGTACTCCTCGGGCCGGCTGTGGCGGGCGAGGAAATCGCGCAGGGGTGGCCCGAGCACGAGCACGTCCTCCTTGAAGCGCTCAATGGCCTGACGTGCCCGATCAACGTGGCAATTCTGCACGTACATCGTCGCCTCGAGCACCCAGAGCTCAGGGTAGAACTGGTGGGCGAAGTAGGGGCTGTGCAAGGCGTGGAAGGTGCCGAGCGCGCGGCTGACGTCGCCTTTGAGGAAGTAGGACCAGCCTGCCTCATAGAAGGCGCGTGAGATCTTGGGCGAGGTGCGGCTGATCTTGCGATAGTAGTAGATGGCGGCGTCGTACTGCTGCAGCTCGTAGGCGAGGCGCGCCAGCGAGAGGTAGGCGAGGTCGACGACGCCCTGGCTCTTGCGCTCTTCGCCACCGATGACAGCGTTCTGAAAGCCCTCGCTGGCGCGCTTGATGCGCTCGCCCTTGGCGATGGACTCGTCCTGGAAGGCGATGAGCCCAAGCAGGTATTGCGCGCGTGGGTAGTCGTCGGCCTTGTCGCTGACCTTCGCCAGGTAGGGCACGGCGTCGCCAGAGAGGCCGAAGTCGTGGAGGAACTCGCCGACGAAGTAGTGGTACGAGTCCTGGAACTCCTTGTCCTTGGCCACCACGGCGAACTGGGTCAGGTCCTCGAGCTCCGGCGGACGGTAGTTGATGGTGCGGCGCAGCTCGCGCATCTGGTTGAACGCCTTCTCGAAGAAGAGCTTCTCAGGACCGGCGCGCACGACCTCAAGCAGCTTGTTAGCCGCCGCCTGCATCAGCCCTGCCCGCGCAAGGGCGTTGGCGATGCCGTAGTTGGCGATGTAGGCCTCGTCGGAGTCAGGCGCGAAGGGAACGCCACCGACGCCGTCGTTGACGAACTTGGTGAAGATGGCGATAGCCTCGACCCAGCGGCCAGAGTTGGCGAGATCTTGGCCCGTCTTCAGGACCTTGCCGGCAAACGCCCGCCGCTGAGCTTCTTCACGCTTGCGCTGCTCGTCAGCCAGGCGCTGAGCCTCTTCCTTGAGCCTAGCCTCTTCGGCCGCCTTCTCCGCTGCGGTCAGCTCGCGCTCCGGCTTGTCTTCCTTCTTCTCGACTGGCGGCGCCACGCCCTCGCCCTCGCCCTTGGCGGCGGTCCGCATCATGTGGCGGATGACCTTGTCGCTGACCCCTGCCTTCTTCAGCTTCAAGATGTCAGACGGCGCCAGCTTGAACGACGAGCCGTCTTTGGTGATCTTCTTGATGATCTGATCGTCAGGGATGTCCAGCTTCACGAGCGTGATGATGTCATCGATGGTCAGCGCGCTGACCACCGCGGGCGCCATGACGAGCAGCGCGGCGCAGAAGGCGCTCGCGAGCTTGCGGCCGAGGGTCTGGCGGAGCGTTCGCTGGTCCATGGGCACCTCCGGGGACTTCGATTGGCTGGCGGGCTCGGGCGAGCGCCGCCGGGCGCGGCCACTACTCGATGGGCGCGGTGAGGTAGGAGAGGCCGACGGTCGTCGAGATCGGGAACGACACGCCGCCGCCGTTGGCTTGATAGAAGAACTGCCGGAAGTCGACGCGCAACACAAAGCGCGAGCCGAGGTAGAATTGCAGCACGGCGCCCATGTTTCCCTGCGGCGCGAAGCGCAGGGTCTCGGCGCCGCCCTTGGCCGTCAGGTTGGTGAGGACGCTGCCGACGCCGAAGCTGAGCCCGAGGTCAAACTCGGTGAGCCGCGTGCTAAAGAAGCCGATTTTGCCGTGCAACAGGTTCCAGACGGCCGAGAGCGACGCGTGTGCGCGCAGGGTCTCCGGCAAGCGGACCTCTAGGCCCGGGCCGCCCTGCTCGCGTTGCTTCTCGAGCGTGGCCTCGAGCGAGGTCTGCTGAGGAAAGGTATAGGCGCCGCGCAGCTCGATCGCGATGTCTTCGGAGAAGTAGTAATCGTAGGCCGCGCCAGCGTCGACGTAGGCGAAGAAGTCGTCGTTGGGCACCACGCCGCCGATCAACGAGAACTGGTGGCGAGCCTCCTTCAGGACCTCACGCTTCTGGATGACCCGCACCTCGCGGTTGGCAGCCCACTGCATGCTAGCGCCGGCGCCGCCTTCTTGTACGCCGTAGTCGGCGGCTGAGACACTGCCAGCGTCAGACGCCTCGGGCTCGCCCTCTGCCTTGTCGCGCGCCGGCTCGGCGGCTTTCTTGGGTTCAGCCTCTGGGGCCTTGTCGGCCGGCTCTTCTTCGGCCTTCTCGGCAGGCGCTTCGTCGGCTTTGGGCTCTGCTTCGACTGAGGCCTCCGGCGAGGACTCCTCTGCCGGCGGATCGCCCTCGGCCGCCTGGGCCCACGCCATAGACGGCAGGGACAGGAGCAGCGACACGGTCCAGATCGAACACTTACGCATCGGACTACCTCGGCTGGGCGCGTGGCGCCCGGCGGCGGGGTCAGGGGACGAGCTTAAATCGTCAAGAACGCGACTCCCAACGTCATCTCGACCGGGAACAAGAGATCTTTCTCTGGCTTGTACAAGAACTGGCGGACGTCGGCGCGCACCGTCAGCCAGTTGGTCAGGAAGAACCGCATCGTGACACCCCACCGGGCGGCCGGCAGGGTCTGCGACGGCGGCGGTGCATTGCTGACGTCCTGGTCGACGTCGGCGATGACGACGCCGGCGCCGAGGGAGAGACCGGCGTCAAAGCTAGCCAACTTCTTGTCGAAGATGCCGACCTTGCCGTGGAACGGGCTGTAGACGAGGTCGACGCCGGCGACCATCGTCATGCGCGGCGGCCGAACGACGCCGTCTAGCAGGCTCGGCGCGTTGTTGGGCGGCGACTCCAAGAAGGTGAGGAGGTCGCTGTTCGGCGTCAGCAGGTAGCTGAAAGCGCCCTCCAGCGTGAAGCTCTCGCCGAGATGGAAGCCGAGGCGGACGTTCAGAGGTAGCGGCAAGTAGTAGGAGTCGTTCGGGATCACGCCGAAGCCCAGCGAGGCTTCAAAGGCGCCCGCGCGCTTGAAGAGCGGGCTGTCGAGCGTCGGCACCGCCAACTCGACGTTCCAGTACTTCTCAAGCTCACCGTCGATCGGCTCGCCTTCGGCGAAGGCCGAGGCCGGCATCGCCAGGGAAGCGACGGCGACCACGGCGGCCCAGGTCGTGGCGGCGGCGCGCGAGGAGGGGAGCGAGCAGGTCCAGCGCATGTCTTCACTCCGAGCTGCCGCGGCAGGGGAGAGGGAGCGGCGGTCACGCGGGCTGGGCCCGGGCGCCGTCGGGATCGCTACTTACAAGCCGAGGGGCAGTCTGCTTGGCACACGCCGGAGCAGCACACGTTGCTGCCGCAGGGCATTTTGTCGGGCGCGTTGCCCTTACGGCACAGGCCTCCGGCGTCGCAGTGATTGGCGGCACAGGCGTCGCCGCCTCCGCAGTCGGCCGACTGGGCGCAGCTGCGGCGCAGGAGTAGGCGGCGGTCCTCGTTGCCATCACCAATGCCGAACTTCCAAGACGTTTGGGTCTTGTAGACCGTGTTGGCGAGGCTCTCGAACGCTGGGTTGAGGAACTGCAGCGTGCCGTTGGCGGCGTACACCTCGCCGGTGGCGATCTGGCCCTGCGGCGGCGTAATGTCTTGCAGCTTGAGGCCGACGCGCCAGCTGCCGCTCAGGGCGTAGCGGACGCGCAAGACCGCGCGCCGCATGGCGTCAGTGAGTTGGTTCGACGAGGAGAGGTTCATCTCCTGGAAGTTGAGGAATTGGTAGGTGCCGCCAGTGCGGCAGGCGATCTCCATCATCTGGGCGTCTGGCTCCATGTAGCCCTTGGCCTGCCACTGAACGAAGTGGACCTTGACGGGGTAGTTGGCGTCAGCGATCGCTTGGCGAAAGGCGGCGAAGTCGACGTCGGTGGTCTGGCAGGGCGTGCGGCACTTGCCGTCCGAGCTGACGTAGGTCAGGTCCTCGCCGTGGGTGCAGGTGTCCGGGCCGTCGGTCAGGACGACGACGTGGCGGTTGCCAGGGGCGAGCTCCGTCATCGACTTGTGCACGACGCTCAGCGCCTTCCACAGCGGCGCCCGACCCTCGCCGCCGTGGGCGATCTTGGTGTCCTCGAGGGCGCCGAGCAGCAAGCCCTTGCGCTGGGGCTGATTGCCGAAGGCCAGTTTTTCGGCGTCAGGACGAGCCAAGTTCTCAAAGCTGTTGCCCTTAGGGTTGCCGCCGTAGACGCAGACGCTCTTGGCGCCGCAGTCGGCGTCGGTGGTGCAGACCTTGCCGTTGCTGCTGCCGCCGACGCAGGCGAGGTTGTCGCTGGCGGCCACAGCGACTCCTTCCGGCACCTTCTCGTTGAAGTAGTAGCCGATCAGGCGATCCTGCTCGTTGAGCTCGCGGACCAGCGTGCGCGCCGCCTCAAGCCGCGAGTCCGCCGGGTCGGACGGGGCGAGCGTATCGGGCTGGTTGGTGAGGGGGCTGTCTTCCTTGTGCGACGCTGAGTCGACAAAGCCCGTAGTCGAGCCCGTATTGTCGATCATCAGCGCGACGTTGAGCCACGTCTCGGGCCGCTGCGGGTTGCAGCGCGCCGCCACATTTTTGTAGTTCACCGCTGACGGCGCGTTGTCGACCGAGATGCCGGTCGGGCACGAGGCGCTGACGTTGCTCGTTCGCGGCTCGACGCACTGCAGACTGACCTTGAACTGCGACGGCACGACGGTCGAGTCGGATCCGCCCGTGCGAATGATGCGCCTCTCAATGACCTCTCCATGCTTGACCGAGACGTCGCGATCGCCCGAGCACGCTGGGTTTGTGAGCGTCGTGGACACGAGGTTCATGGTGAATTCGACGCCGTTGGGCTGCAGCGGCGGGTCGTTCTGCAGCGGCGCGCCGCACACGCGGGTGATGTTGCCGTTGTCTTCCACCACCGCCGGGAACACCGTGACGACCTGCAGGTCCGAGAAGCTGCGGGTCGGGATGCCGAATTTGGCGGTCGAGTCGCAGCCGCCGCCCAAGGCGAACGCCATCGCCAGGGAGCCGGCAGTGGCTCAGACCGGCGCTGCGCTCCCCGCGATCGGGCGGGACAGCCGGGCCGATGGGTGCAGTGGCGTGGCAGCAAGGGGTCGGCGGCTGGACATGATCGTCGCTCCTCGGGCGTTCCTGCGGACCTACTCCGGTGCGGCCGCGGCCTGCGCCGGCGCGCGCAGCGCCGGGATGTGGCCACGACAGCTGGTCGTGGCTGGCGACCGATTGTCGTGGACACTCAGGCTCTTCCATCCCTTCGAAGGCACGCGTGGCGGACCACGGGCGCCCCGAAGGGCCTTGGATTGTCACGGTGCCAATGGTCACAAGTCAACCCTTCGTAGCAGTCTTTGCATCCGTTCGCGATCGCTCCATGCGGCGGTGGACGGCGATCAGGTTGGGGCGCCACCGGTGCGTCACGTGACGGTAGGGGTGCGATGGGAACCCTCCACTTGCGGCCACGGCACCTAGAGCGTCAGCAAGCGAGGCCGACCCTGCACCCACGCCACCGTCGCAGCGCTGACGGAACAGAGGGCGTCACTGCAATGGCAGGGCGAGGGCGACGCGACCCGCGAGGCGCGGCGCGGCGAGGAGGCAGCTGGTGGGAGGGTCCCACCGCTGCATTGGCGTAGCGGCGCCGATTCTAGGGCCCGAGGTTTCAGTTGACGATGTTGCCAGCTTCCCCTAGGGTTTTGCGTTGCGTTGCGTTGCTGGCTGCGGCTGGCACCGTGACTGCGGCCCAGAAGGCCGCTGCCACGCCTGGAGGGGTCCCGTGGAACGGGGCCAGCGACGGGATGACCAGCGGGCGGGCGCCACACGAGGGCCATAGGGCCAAGGGATCGGGCGCAGCGGCGTTCGACAAGAGGCGAGACGATGCAATACCAGCGGCGTGTGAGTGAGAGCTGGGGCCTGCCTGAGGCGCGGCGTTTGGCGACGCGCGGCCTCGCGCTGACCGGCGCCCTGATGATCGCGGCGTGCGGCAGCGGCGGCAGCGGCGGCACCGGCACCGGCGGCACCGGCACAGGTGGCAGCGGCACCGGCGGCAAGGACCTCGGCTGCCTCGATGGCAACCCGAACATCGACTGCACCGCGCGCATTGAGGTGAAGGACTCGTCGGGCCTGTCCAAGGCTGACAAGACCACCGTCACCGTGCCGGTGAGCAGCATCAAGACGGGCGAGTTCGTCGAGGTGAAGCTGTCCGTCACCAACGTGGCGAACCCGCAGGCGGCGTCCGAGCTGCGCCTGTTGAAAGTCTCCTTGGAGTACAGCGCGAAGTCGCCGCAGGAGACCGAGCCAGCGTTCATGTGCTTTGGCGCCGACGGTGTCACCCCCTGCGACAAGGTCGTGTGGCGACCGATCGTGCCGGGCGGTGCGCAGAAGGCCGGCGCTGTGACGCAGGAAGAGATCATCATCCGCTACAAGCGCTACGACGACCAGGCGCGTTCGGCGAACCTGTGGCTCGACGTCGCCGGTGACGAGGCGCTGTTCTTGAAGGAGTTCCTGCTCAAGCTCGACACCAAGAGCGGCTCGGCCAGGATCGTGCTGCCAGAGCTTGTCGAGTTCGGTCAGGTGCCGCCTGACACGTCGGTGTGCAAGGAGTTCAAGGTCACCAACTCCGGCGACGCGGTGCTCGAGATCAAGAAGGTGGAGTTCTTCGCCGACAGCGTGTTCTCGCTGGAGACCAAGCTGAACGACGGCGCCGCCAAGGTCTTCAAGCCGGGCGAGCTCGTGCAATTCGAGCCGACGCTGACGATCCCGAGCCAGGCCTCGCACGACATGAAGGTCTGCTTTGCGCCGAAGGACCCGAACAAGAAGCAGGGCTCGCTGACCTTCATCAGCAATGACCCCAAGCCGATGAACGAAGGCGTGGTCAAGATCTTGGCCAACGCAAAGGTGCCCTGCATGCAGCTCGATCCGGCGGGCAAGCTCAGCTTCGGCGGCGTCAAGTTGGGCGAGCCCGCCGTACGCGAGGTCAAGGTCAAGGCGTGTGGCGGTGACTCGCTCATCGTCGACAAGATCGACTTTGGTGACGCCGGCAACAGCAACGAGTTCACGTTGAAGTTCGACAAGACCGCGGCCAAGTATCCGAGCGTCGACCCCAAGACCGGCCCAAGCAAGACCGGCCAGCTGGTGGTGCCGGTCAACGGCGAGGCCGTGTTTGAGGTGGTGTACACGCCGGAGGACGAGAGCCCGAAGGACCCCGACACCAACGAGCCGATGCAGGACACGGCGGAGATCAAGGTCACGTCCAACGCCTTCCAGGCCAAGAACTCCATCTTGGCCGAGGGGATCGGCGTGGTGTCCACCTGCCCGACCGCCAAGATCGCGATTAAGGAGGGTGAGGAGGTCGTGCCGCAGACGGTGCTGCACCTCAAGGGAGACGGCAGCACCGGCGCCGGCGGCGCGGCGATCAAGACCTACAAGTGGACTGCCAAGCAGCCGGGCGGCAGCACGCAGGTGTTCTTGCCGGGCAGCAACTTCCCGAACCCGACCTTCACGGCCAACGCCGCCGGCGAGTACGTGTTCTGCCTGGAGGTCACCGACGCCAACAACGAGAAGAGCTGCGCGCCGGCCTGCGTCACGGTGCTGGTCATCCCCGAAGAGGCCATCCACGTCGAGCTGCTGTGGAACACGCCGGCAGACCCCGATCAGTCGGACTCGGGCCCGGCGGCGGGCGCCGACATGGACTTGCACTTCGCCCACTACCTAGCCGGCGGCCTCGACATCGACTGCGACGGCAAGAAGGATCCCTGGTTCGCCAACCCCTTCGACACCTTCTGGTTCAACCACAAGCCGAACTGGGGCAGCGCTTCGCCGACCGCGGATGACGATCCGAGCCTCGACCTCGACGACACCGATGGCGCCGGCCCCGAGAACCTGAACCTCGCGCACCCTGAGGGCAGCATCAAGAAGGCCGCCTTCTATCATGTGGGCGTCCACTACTGGAACGACCACGGCTTCGGCACGTCGCAGGCCCAGGTCAACGTCTACATCTTTGGCGTGCAGGTCGTGCAGATTACCGGCGTGACGATGGACCCGTTGGACATGTGGTATGTCGGCAAGGTCCATTGGCCGAACAAGATCACCGACAAGGCGGCCGCCAACGTCGAGCCGGTCGAGCTCTGCTATCAGACCGGCGACCCGTGCAAGGGTGGCAAGCGCTGGGTGCCGCAGGGCGACCACTGCATCACGAAGTGCTACTACAACCCGGGCTTTGTCGCCAACCAGTCGGGCGGTGCAAATCCGCAGAACTGCAAGAAGTAGGTCACTGGCGCGGTGGGAGCCGGGCTGCCAAGGTATCAAGACGAGCCCCCGCGCGGCCTCTGGGTCGCCGGGGGTTTGCCTTTTCTATGCGCCAAATCGGCACCGTGCGTCATGAGCGGTGAAGAGGCGTCGCAGGCAAGTCTGGGGTTGGCTGGCGCCTAGATGGCGAGAACGGTACACACAGGGACAGGGCGTGGCTGGGTGACGTGACAGCGCTGCGCGCAGGGGGCGACGATGGAGCCAACGGTCTGGAGCCGAGACGTGCCGACGGTGTGGCGGCGGCGCCTGCTCGCGGTGGGACTCGCCGACGACCAAAACAGCGACGGCTGCCGAGACGATTTGAAACGCCAAGAATTAGTTTTAGAAAGCTATTGTGCTAAACAAGGCTATGATTTTGAGCTAATATCCGATTTGGGTAGTGGCATGAACTACAAGAAAAAAGGACTTGTAAAAGTTATAAAACTACTTTGTAGCGGTCAAATAGACAGGCTTGTCATTGCTCATAAAGACAGATTATTACGTTTCGGTTCAGAACTAATATTTACCTTGTGTGAGATATTTGGTTGTGAGGTTGTTATCATCAATAAAAGTTCAGAAAGTACCTTTGAGGAAGATTTAGCCCAAGATGTTTTGGAAAT
>SXGT01312371.1_pt1 | contig 34859 bp, 20 predicted proteins | sample 3176221 | NCBI WGS metagenome assembly SXGT01 (sample SAMN11356862, study PRJNA531348) | freshwater metagenome | isolation source: freshwater sample F1-120 | place: China: Fuxian Lake, Yuxi | collected 2017-12-25 | reverse complement strand
CGAGAAGCTGGCGGCTCCCGAGAGCCTGGCCCGGAGGCGCACGCGCAGCGCGCGACCGGAGGGGCCGCGTGTCGTTGTTGCCTCCACCCTCGCTCCACCCTCGCTCCGCTCGGAGGCGAGCCGTCGTGGGGGAGGGGCCGCCTCCGCCACCAGCAGAAACGAGCAGAAGACTTGAGATGGTCCTCCTCTGCCCATTCGGCATGTCTCACATGTGGGCGCGCGAGGTAGAGGCAATCAAGTCTTGTTCCCTGGGTTGATCTCCACCAAGGTAAGGCCATGGGTGGGAACAGAAGTTCTCTCTTTCTTGGGGACTTGTAAAGCTCCGATGCTCCTTGCGTTTTCCAGGCTTGACCTGGCCAAGTCGTAACGCATTGTTTGGTAAATGGTTGAATGTTTAATGATTTTTTCAGAAGTCGACGGTACGCGGGTTGCTCCATGGGACCTCTGTTTAATCCGCGCTCTTTGAAGAAGCTCTTTAAGTAAGAAGGAAGTCCTCGAATTCGTTGACCCATGTACTGGCCCTCTGAGGGGGTGCAAGCGAGAGAGAAAAAACGAATTGACTGTCTTGGATACCTGTCCGCAGTCGAGCAGCTACTCATGGGATCCGGTTGGGTCGACGATTTTGAGGAAGTCCTTCGGCAAATCTTTCGGGAGCCTTTGACGGATTGCATTCTGGCTCCATCCACACGCAAGAGTCGTGATGGAACCCCCACCGCGCTTGCCGCAATCTAGCCTCATGCGTGTGTCGCTACAGGGAGGGATTGGCGTTTTCCGGGGGTTTTTCCGGGCGAAACTCTGCCCTGGAAATGTGGTGTTTCTCCAGAAGGGTGCCCAGGTGTCGCCGTGTGATTTTGAGTGTCCTGGCTGCTTGGCTGACGTTGCCCCCGGAGTCCCGTAGCGCTCGCGCAAGAAAGTCACGCTCCCACAGCTCGCGTGCTTCTTTCATCGAAGACAACGTTCCTGTGCTCGGAGCCTCGGCCGGAACACCCTTCTTCGAGAGCGGCCCTGGAAGCAGCATCTCGGGAACGATTTCAAGAGGTTGATCCACCAGGATTCTCAAGATCTCGTTTTCAAGCTCCCGTAGATTCCCAGGCCATGGATACTCGATGAGCCGCTTCATGGCCTCGGGGTGCACATAGGGGGGAGATCCACCCGTCAGCCTTGAGTGCTCTTTTAGAATCTCGTTCACCAAAAGGGGGATGTCCTCGGGCCGCTTCCGAAGCGGTGGGATCTCGATGACCTCACCCTGGAGTCGATAGAGGAAGTCGCCCCGGAAGTTACTGTCCCTGCGGAGAGCCTCGAGGTCCCTTGAGCTGGTCGAGACGAGCCTGAAATCGACGGGTACCATTGTCGAACCTCCCAGCGGTCTGACCTCTTTCTGCTCCAGCACTCGAAGCAGCCGAGCCTGAAGCGTGGGGGACAACTCGCTCACCTCATCCAGGTGAATTGTGCCACCGCTGACTCGCTCGAAGATACCCTGACGATAGGAGGTGGCGCCCGTAAAGGCTCCTTCAACATATCCAAAGAGCTCGGCCTCCATCAGGGACTCCGCAATGTCGCAGATCCCCGAAAGGAAGGGTCTTGATTTGCGAGGACTGAGCTCGTGGATTTTCCGCGCTACCCAATCCTTCCCAACGCCACTTTCGCCGAGGAGCAACACTGGAATGTCTGTGCCCGCGATTCTGGGGAGCCGTTCCAGGATGGCCTTGATCGCCGGTGAAGCAGCCACCGCGATCCGTCGCCTCCCATGTCCAAAGGGGCCCGGCCTTTCACTGCCCGGGCTCGAGTCCTTCACCTCCGACGCGCGGGTGATGGGCGCAGTATCGAGCTCTTGCCGATCTCGTGCCACCAGCGCGCTTAGTTTGTGCACCTCAATTCTTGCCTGCTCATAGCGCCCCTTGGCGCTCTCAGTTTCACGCGCCTTCTCAACCAATCTGAGGCCCAGCGCCAGGGCAGTCATCCAGGGTGAGAGCTTGCTGTGCAGCGAGTCCGCAGCCTCAACGAGTGCGTTGGAGGATGAGAATTCCAGCCGAAGCACCCGGACCGCTCGAGGATGAGGTATCCGTTGAACGAGAAAGGGGGGAGAAATCACGAAGTCCACGGAGCCCCGAGCGTGAGCGACTGCCTCGCCCGGAGAAGCCTGCTCGGCGAAAGAGTCGTCTGGGGGCCTGACGATGGCCAGCGTCTCGTCAATGTCGGGATCAAGAAAAATGCACGCAGCTCGAGCTCCCAGGGCAGCCATGACAGCGTCCAGCGTCGACTCGAGGAGTACCTCGGGGGAGTCGACGGATTCGAGCACAAGGGCCCAGGGTGTTCGTTGAGTTGGCAGGTCGGTCATGTCGGGACCTCTGTTCCGGCGCACCGGCGCCCTGAGCCAAAACTTCTCCAGCCGTCTTCGGTGGCGCGGGCTCAGACCGCGAGCCATTCGAGAAGAAAGCGCTTCGAGCTCAAGTCGGACATTTGTCGACTCACGGGACGATATCCTTGGCTGGTCCAGAAGCCAGGTCAAGGCGCAAAGCGCCTCCCATGCCTGAGCGGAACGGAGACCCTTCCGGCATAGAAGAACCGCCTGCTTCAGATTATCTGGCGACTCGTTTCGCAAGGCAAGATGGAGGACACTCGTCGAAAGCTCCCAACGACGAGTTCCCTGCTGCTGGAGTGCCCGCCGCTCCAGAAGCCTTCGAGCCGTCTCCTGGCGACCGCAGGAGGCGAGGAGGGCGATCAACGCCGCTTGAACCCCTGCGAGTCTCGCTGTGTCACGTGCCTCACGAGCGCAAGTCCGAGACGCCCGGAGGGCCCGAAAAGCCTCGCGTACATTTCTCGCCTGAGCCTCCAGCAGGCCCAGGTAGTGCAGCGCCTCGGCTTGCGCCCTCGCATCGCCTTCCTTCCTTGCGAGGGTGAGGGAGCGTCCGAGGTCCGCTCGTGCCTGGTCCGGTTGGCCGAGGGAGAGGCGAACCAGGCCGCGGGATCTGAGGGACAATCCCAGCAGAAACCGGTTCCCAATCCTGCGAGAAATCCGGTATGCGTGAAACGCATGGGCGGCTGCCTTGGGGAGACGAGCCAGGGAGAGATACGCCTCGCTCAAGTTGTTGTGAGCCACGGCCTGATCGCTGGGACGCACGAGCGTGCCAGCCCGCAGGACCCTCTGGTAAAGTCGCAGAGCTTCAACCAGCCGTCCTCTCTCGCGAAGGATGCTGGCGAATCCGAGCCAGATCGTGGCCGCGAGCGCATGAGGCCCCAGCTCGTCCGACAGCCTGCGAGCTTCGCGGAAAAGCGACTCGGCCAAATCGAGTTGGTGCGTTCGGTAGTAGATAATGGCTTGATTGAAGATGGCGCGCAGAGTGGTCAGGCGTTCGCCGCGCTTCTCGGAAATCCGTTGAATTTCCCGAAAGGCGGCGAGACCTTCCTGCCAGCGCTGTTTTTGGCCGAACGCGATTCCTAGTTCGTTGAGAGGCCCCAGGAGCAAGTCCTCGCGTCTTGACGATCGTGCCCACTGGAGTGCTCGATCGAGGAAAAGCTGTGCCTGTTCGACGCCGCCGTGCACTGCTTCCACCGAGGCGAAGAGAGTCAAGATCTGGCACACGAGGGGTCCCTCCTTCGCGAGCGCTGGATCCTCTGACCGGGTCAAGAACTCACGTCCCTTCTGAAGGTGAGCCAAACCCTCTTCGCTCCGGCCGGCTGTAAAACAGAGGCGGGCGAGCTGGGCTACCTCACGAAGCCGAGCAAGGTGCCGTACCTCGGGTTCGCCCTGCCCGAGGAGCCCCTTCAGCTTCTCTTTCGCAGAGATCGCTTCGGCAAGGTTCCCCAACCTCTCCAAAGACTCACCCGAGACGTACAGACGCATTTCCTCGAACCACGGGGGAATGTGCGTGCCCGGCTTGGGCGCCAGCTCACAGAGCGCCTCGCGGTGTCGTCCAAGACGTTGGAGCAGCTTCGCACGACGCATTTTGAGGACCCAGCCCATCCGGTGATACCGAATGGGAATCCCCGGAGAGCTATTTTCTCTTTGAACGGCGCACAGGAGCTCAGCCGAAAGATCCAGAAGCGGCCTGGGGGAGGCGAGCTGTCCCAGTCGTTTCCAGGCCGCCAGGGTGCTTCGTGCCGCTCTTTGGGTCTCACCCAGAGCCCATTGATTCAAGGCTGCTGCCAGCCGAGACTCCCCGCTGAGTCCCTGGCCTGACGATCTTCGCGCCTCGTGAAATCCATCCAGTGCCCTGCGAAGTGGGAGCTCTCTCTCCGCGAGGAGTTCACCCGGGGAAGTCCTTCGGTCGAGTGAGGTCGGGAGATAGCGGGACCCGTCGTCGTCGGCCAGATGCCTCGCCAACCCTCTCCAGCGCAAGTCTTCAAGGCGATCCTGCCATAACGTGGAGTCTTCAACCCCTGAGATGGTTGCGCAGTCGCTGGCGCGCAGAGGCTCTCGCGCCAGGAGCAAGAGCCCCAGCGTCCCGCGGAGAGCGCTCGAGAGCTCGAGAGCTCCGCTGGAGCCTTGAAGCTCATCGAGGTCTCCGAGGGCAAGCGAGCCCGGCCAGGTGAGGTGCCCCAGAAAGTCGGTCGACACGCCCTTGCGCCGAAAGGCCTCGAGGGCTCCGTTCAACCTGGCGGGCATTCCTCGGCTCGCACGCTCGAGCAGGTCGACCAGGTCGCGTGGCGCCGCTTCCACGGCGAAGTATTCACAGAGAGCCGCAGCCATGGAGTCTCTGTCGAGTGGCTCCAGGCAATGGACTGTGATGGCGCTCTCGGGAATCCTGAGCGCCTCGGAAAGAAGGCGGGGCGATTCCGCGGCACAGAGGTAAAGGACTCCCGAGGATTTCCGCCGGGATTTTTTGGGGGAGGTCCCGACCCGCCTCGCAAGCTCGTTCAAGAGCTCTCGAGGAAGTTCGGGATTGTTTTCATCGGAGTCCTCCTGGATGGCCTCGTTGTCGAGCAATACAGCAACTCGGAGCTCGAAGAGGCGGGACACAAGGCCGAAGAGATCCTCCGGGGGCTTCGGCGCGGCCTGGCGTGAAGCCGGAGGCTCGTTTCCAAGCTCCTGCATCCGGGCAAACGCCCGAGAGTCCGAGGTGTTTCTGAAGATCACGGTTCGCCAACCCCTCGACTGTAGCAGGGCCGCGAGGCTCTCGAGGACCCTCGTCTTTCCCATGCAGCGAGCGCCCACCAGGCCATGCAGACCGCCTTCCTCAAGCCTCCGGGCCAGGCTTTCAAGGAGCTTCTCCCGGCAGGGAAACGCCGTTTGCTCGGCGCTTCGATGGCGCGGAAGCTGGGGACGCGAGACCCGGCTCTTGAGCTGCTCGAGCGCCTCCTGGGCGGAAGAGAATTGATGGAGCGGACGCGGATCGGTGAGCCCGGCGACGATCTCGTCGAGGGCAGGATGTACCTCGGGACACAAAAGCATGGGCCGGGCAGGCTCTTGCGAGGCGTGCCATCTTTGCCGGGAATCCTCATCACCAATCGCAAAGGGAAGCTGACCCGTGGCGGCTTGAAACAAGGAGAGCCCGAGTCCGTGGAGGTCGACCTGCGGGCCGCCCCGATCGCGGTCCCGCGAGTAGGCTCGAGTACCACCCTCCTCTCGAGGCGCCTTGCCCAGGGTTTTGAGACGAGCGACTCCAAAGTCGATCAGACGCACGACGGGCCGGCTGGCAGGCCCATCGTCATCATTCTCGATCAAGATGTTCGCTGGTTTCACATCGCCATGTTCGAGCCCGCGAAGTGAGAGGTAGTGGATCACTGAAAGAGCCTGGGCGGTTACATCGAGGAGCGATCTCCACTTCTCCGGCCCCCGAAGGTGCAGTGACCAATCGAGAAGATTGGAGCCGCGCACGTGCTCGCTTGCGATGTAAGCGGAGCTCTCGTCCTCGAGCAGGCCAAAGTCATTGGCGCGCACGATGTTGGGGTGGGCGAGTCCCGCCTGGATGAGGAACTCCCTGGAAAGATCCTCCGAGGTTGAGCCCGAATCCACCGATTTCGCGAGTACTTTCACGGCCACAAGTCGGTCTCCGTGATGCCGATCCAGAGCCAACCAAACATTGGCTTGCCCACCTCGGCCAAGCGGTCCCAGGACGCAGTACCTCTGGGGGAGACGTGGTTTCATGAGCTCTTGCTTGCGGATCCCAGGCGCGAGTTGTTCCGGCTGGGGAGAGTGGAAAGGAAGTTGGTCCATTCTCCCGGTCTCGTGCCTCCAAGTCAAAGGGGCCGAAAGTGGGCCTGAGCCATCTCGAGGAAGCTCCGTGCCGCATGGTTCGAGTTTGCGGTCCTTGGGACAGGCGATGCCGATCAAAACTGAAAGCGTTAAAGTGAGCGGCAAGGCTAACACACCGTCCCGATCGGGACACACCGCCGCTTGCGGCAGGAGGGACACTCGGAGCCCAACCGCGACGTGGCGCTTGATAACCTCAAAGTTGCTGAGCTCCATCACGGCTCGCGGCTTCAGCCCCGCCGGCTACCAGCGTGTTGAACAAGTCAGCTGAGAGGTCGGAAGTAGTCCCTTGTCGGGCCAGGGGAGCCCAGTAAGATGCGCCAGCATGCAAGCCACCCAGCGTTGGATTCCCCCCAGGGACGGCATCGAGGAGAAGCTTCTTCCGGGCCTGGAGCCTGTACGGGAGCGAGTGGAGGCGCTGAAGCGCGTGGGGAAGCGAGTCATCTTTACGAATGGAGCCTTCGACGTCCTTCACGTGGGGCACCTGCGGTCGCTACGTCAGGCGCGCTCCCTTGGTGACCACCTGATTGTCGCCGTCAACAGCGACCGCTCCGTGCGGGCCGCCAAGGGGCCTGATCGTCCGCTCTTCCCCGAAAGTGAGCGCGTGGAGCTCATCGCGGGGCTTGCCTGTGTTGACACGGTCTTCGTCTTCGACGGGGCGACTGTAGACGGAGTGCTCCTCGAGCTCAAGCCGCAGGTTCATGCGAAGGGCCCCGATTACTCGCTCGAGACAGTCCCCGAGCGGGCCACGGTCCTCTCTTACGGGGGCGAGATCGCGATCACGGGTGATCCCAAGGACCATTCTTCGAGCAACCTCCAGAGAAGGCTCAAGGGCGCTCAATGAGGATCCTCGTGACGGGAGGCTCCGGTTTTGTCGGACGCCACCTGCTCGGACACCTCGAATCGCAGCGCCATGAGGCATTCTTCACCCGCGCCAGGAGCCACTCGAGTGAGAGCGCAAGAGATCATCGGCATCGGCCCAACACGTTTGAGCTGCGTCTCCCGTCGGAGGAGCGTTCGTTCGAGGTGCTCGAAGCCGTCCGCCCGGACGCAGTGGTCCACCTGGCGGCCGTGGCATTCGTGCGAGACGCCGAGGCGGATCCAGCGGGGGCGCTGGCCACGAATCTTGAGGGCACGGTGGGACTCCTCCGGGCGCTTGGGCGGCATGACCCGGGAGGCCAGGTGCGGTTTGTGTTTGCCTCGACGGCGCAGGTGTATGACGCCCGGCCAGAGGGTGGAACCCATGGCGTCCTCCAGACCGAGGAATCACCCCTCTGGCCACAGAATCTGTATGCGCAGACGAAGCTCGCGGCCGAGTTGGCCGCGAACGTCCTCCTCAAGGCCCAGGATCGTCACGGCGTGATCTTTCGCTGTTTCAATCATGCCGGCGCAGGGCAAAATCCTCTCCTCGTTCTCTCCAATTTTGCCAGACAGGTCGCCTCGCTGGAGGCGGGGCGAGCTCCTCCCGTCGTCGGCACAGGGAATTTGGATGTGAGCCGCGACTTCTCGAGCGTGCACGACATTGTCGAAGCTTACACTCTGGCTGCTGTCGGCCGCGTGCCGGCGGGCACCTACAACCTTGCCTCGGGCGTGGCGACGCCCTTGCGTGAGGTGGTGGAAGTCTTGCGGTCGATGGCGAAGACTTCGTTTGAGGTTGAAGTGCGGCCAGAGAAGCTGAGGCCGGGTGAGCCGATGACGGTGTATGGGAGCTACGCAAAGATTCAATCCGCCTGCGGGTGGTCGCCGAAGATTCGTCTGGCGGAGATGCTCCGCGAGATTCTCGATTACTGGAGAGAGGAAGAGAAGAAGTCTCATGGCTGATGCATTGAAGGCCGCCATCCTCGGTCTGGTTCAGGGCTTGACGGAGTTTCTACCCATCTCCTCGAGCGCCCATCTCGAGGCCCTCAGGAACGTGCTTGATTTCAAGATCGAGGGGCTTGCATTTGACCTCTCGCTCCACCTCGGAACTCTCGTGGCCGTGCTGATTTACTTCCGACGAGACATCGTGGGAATCTTCCGGTCGCCGCGACGACTCGCGATCCTGCTTGGCATCAGCCTGGCCATGCTTCCAATCATCGGGGTCGGGCTCCTCTTGAAGGACTGGAGAAAGAACATGCCGTTGTGGGCTCCCGTGGCCGGTTGGGCCTTTAGCGGACTCTATCTTCTCCTCCTCGGCAAAGGCAGCGGCGGGAAACGAACGTATGCGGAGGCTTCGCCGGGCGTGGTGCTCGGGATCGGAGCCGCCCAGGCGCTCGCGATTTTTCCCGGGGTCTCCAGGTCGGGCTCGACGATCACGGCAGGGCTTCTCCTGGGGCTTGCCCGGGAAGAGGCGGCGCGATTTTCTTTCCTCCTCTCCATAGCCGCGGTCACGCTTGCCTCTGCCGATGCTGCCAGGGACCTATTGAAGTCCGGGGGTGATCACTCGAGCCTCTGGTCGGCTGCGCTGGTGGGCATGCCCGTCTCGCTCACCACGGGGATGCTTGCGATCCACCTGCTCTTGAGGATCGTGAGGGCCAACTATTTCCACCGTTTCGGGTGGTACAACCTGGGCGCGGCGGCCGTTTACGGCACCTATCTTGTCCTCAATCGACCGCCCAGCGTGTAGAGATCAGTCCTGCGGCCCTGTCGTCGTGGAGTAGAAGGAGGCGCTTGCGCTCCCGGGGGCTCAAGTCTCGTGTTGCGACCACGGGGACATGGCGAGAGGCGATCGACAGGACGATTCCAATCGCCAGATGGCTCGCGACCAGATTACTCCCCGCGAGGCTCACGAACGGGAGCGCGATTCCTGTGATCGGCGTGAGCCCAAGCGTCATGCCGATATTCTCGAAGGCCTGCGCCCCAAAGCCCACGGCGATGCCAGTTGCCACGAGCCTTCCAAACGGCTCTCTCGTGAAGGTTGCGACGCGCAGGGTTCCCCAAATCAGGGTCAGATAGAGTGCCACCAGGATGCTGGCGCCCACGAACCCCAGCTCCTCCGCGATGATGCTGAAGATAAAATCCGTGTGCTTTTCGGGCAAGTGTCCGAGCACGTTCTGGGTGCCTTCTTGAAAGCCCTGGCCGGTGACGCCGCCCGAGCTCACGGCAATGATCGACTGTCGGAGTTGATAGCCCTGATTCCTGAGCGAGGTCGAGTCGCGCTTCACGAAACTTTCGAGCCGGTCCTTTTGATACCCCTTGAGCAGCGGCACTACCCCGCTGAGGAAATAAGCCGCAGGCAGGAGCAACACGCCAAGCAAGACTGCGAAGAACAGGTGGCGCGGTTTCGCTCCTGCGACGAAGAGCATGGCGATGAGGACCGGCGGAAACATGAGACTCAGGCCCAGGTTGGGCTGGAAGAGTACGAGTGCCATTGGTACGAGAGTGAGCGTGAAAGGCCCCAGCAACCCCTGGACTTGACGTTGATCCTCCCTGAACCGCAAGTAACGGCTCAGGGCAAGGACGAGGCCGATCTTCATGAGCTCGCTCGGTTGCACCTGGAAAACGTAGAGGCTAATGAAGCGATTGATGCCTCCCGAGGCGGCCTTGACGCCGAGCATGCCGAGCAGTACGACGGCCACCAGGCAGTAGATCATGTAGGCCCGTTTCTCGAGCCAGAGGTACTCCATGCGAGAGGCAATCAGGAGGCCGACGAGCGCAATCGCCGCCTTCACCATCTGCCCGCGAGCGCTCAAGCTCGGAAACGGCTCGCCATCCGCGGTCGTCGAGTGAACGAAGAGAACGCCCACGACTGTCAAGGCTAGCGCCGAACCCAGCACCAGGGCTCTTGCACGTCGAAGCGGTCTCGGAACTCGTGAGCTGGAAATCACCTCGCAGCCTCATTTCCCATCAAGAAGGCCTCCGGCGCGGTATCGGCGAAGTAGGAAAGCAGAATCTCGATGATGGGACCGGCGGCCTCGGCGCCATGAAGCGGTGTCCTGTCAACGACCGCCACGAAGGCGATACGCGGGGAGTCGTAGGGAGCGAATCCTGCAAGCCAACCGTTGTGGAGTGCTGCATCGCCGTCCTTCCAGACCTCCGCGGTTCCGGTCTTGTAGGCAGCGTTGAACCTCTCGAGCCGCGAGGGCTTGTTCCACGCGGTGCCCTGCGGAGCGTGGCCGACTCTCCAGAGCCCCTGACGGATCGAGGCGATTGTGTGGGGGTTTGCGAGTCGAAGAGGCGACGGCTCGGAGGGGGTCACGAGGTAGGGTCGGGGGACGCAGGTGCCGCCCACTGCGATCGCCGCGTAGGATCGCAGCACCTGTAGCGGAGTCGCCTTCACCAGGCCCTGACCGATCGCGTAGTGGCATTTCTGCCAGCTCTGCGCGGCCTCGGTGCCAGTTCCGAGCGTTCCCCTCTCAAATGGCGAGCTCGGGAGGTCGATTCCCGTGGGCTCGCCGTAGCCGAGGTTGTACGCCCAGGGTTGAATCAGCTCCGGTCCGAGGTGCTTGAGCCCAAGGTAGTAGAAGTAGACATTGCAAGAGAACTGGAGTGCCTCGACAAGGTTGACGTTTCTATCCGCCGTGTGTCCGTTAAGGCTGTCGCAGGTGAGGTCCTGGATGGGGCCAAACTTGTGGAGACAGGGGTAGCGTCGGGTCTCACAGTAGGCGCCTTGCCAGGGCTGGGCCGACTCCATCGCCGCCATTGCGACGACGATCTTGAATACGCTTCCCGGGTAGATGGGCAAGGCGGACGGCCGGTCGATCAGCCAGCTCGAGGTCTGCGGTTTCCAGCGAGCCTCCAGGCTGTTCAAGTAGCCGTCCTCGCGGATGCGAAGGGGATCGACGCCCGGGAAGCCCACCGAAGCAAGGATCGCTCCGGAGGGCACCTCCATCACGGCCACGCTAGCTGCAGTTCCTGACCCGAGCGGCTGCACAGCCTTTTTTAGCGCCTCATGGAGGAGGACCTGTAGCCTGGCATCGAGCGTGGTTTGGATGTCCTGGCCGTTCCTGGGAAGCACCTCGGCCACCACCTGCCTGGGATGGTTTTTCCGATCCCGTCGCAGAATCGCCATTCCGTGCAGTCCGCGAAGAGCCTCATCGTATTCAGCCTCGAGGCCCGTGTCTCCGAGCCAATCCGTACGTCGCACCGCGCCCTTGCGCTGCTCCTCGAACTCCTCCGGGGACGGGAATCCCCGGGGACCATCGAGCAGCTTTCCTGCCTCATCAAATTTGCGCTCGTCTTCCGGATTCGCGTCAACCCTCCTTAACCAGCCCGTGAGCGTGCCTGCCGCTTCCTTGAGCGGATACTCGCGGCGAATGCCATCGACGCATTCGATGCCTGGATACCCCGACGGGTGGTACTCGATCTCTGTGACCACCGAGAGTGGTACGTCCGCGATGAGCAGCCAGCTCTGTTGACACTGGAACCGCCGGACATCTCTCGCTTTTCGGAGCAGCTTGTCAGGGGAGACCTTGTCATCCTCATCGTCCTTGCGGATCTCCTTCGCGACGCGCGCCTCGATTTTTTCAAGGACACCGGCAACTTGGCTCGAGAGGTTGGGTGCGTTACTGCCGCGCCTGGTGAGGCGGAGAATCCTCGAGAGTCTCTCGAGCGTTGTCTCCATCCGGAGTGCACGTGAGGGCTGGAACCAGATTCCATGAGTGTGATTCTTCTCATCGAGTCGGGCCTCGAAGACCAGCGGTGCCTCAGAGAGTTGCGAGATGCCACGCCATTTACGGTTCAATCTCCGCGCAGTCGCGGCGTCCACGCCGCTGACGAGGAGTAGCCATGTGGCTGTATCCTCCAGGTCGTCTCGCTCGAGGTTGCTCGGGGCAAGGAAGTGCTCTCGACCCGTCAGCTCGACGATCTGTCGCTCGACCGTCTCGTACCCGGGGAAGGCGCCATTTTTCTGGAGCTCTTCCACCAGCGCTCTCAGTGGCTCGTCGCGAATATTCAGTTGCGAGTACTTGAAGTACAGCTGATGGATTGGCTGATTCCGGACGAGCACGGTGCCATCTCTCGCCAGAATCTGCCCCCGCTGAGGGGCGTTAAAGGAAAGGCTCCGGTGCTCGGCGTGCTTTCGGTTCTCCAGGACTCGTGCGGGCACGAGCTGGAGCGAATAGAGCCTTGTCAGGATCCCAGCAAAAGGGATCATGAGGCAAATCGCCAGAATTCTTAGCCTCCTGCGTACCATTCAAGTCCTCCCTGCGACGTGCGCAAGGGCCCTTGCCGCCGCCGGGGTGCGGGATCGAGGGGTGCGAGCAGACCCAGGAGCGCACAACCCAGCGCCGCATGGTAAACCCAGGCGCACAGGCCTTGTTGCCACGTTGGAATGAGGCGCTCGAAGCCGGTGGCGAGAAGCCATCCGGCGCTGGCCCCTGCGCCCACCGCCGTGGCGACCAGGTAGTAGGCGAAACGGCCGATGGGGTTTTCCATGAGTCCATTTCGGACCGAGCCGCTCCCCACCCACCCCAGGAGACTGAAACTGAGCGTTCGTGTCAGGAATGGATCCACGGAGAGTGCATCTGCCAGGAGCCCCATCAAGAATGCAGCGAGGATAGCCCTCAAGGTGGATTGGCAACGCACTGCGTGAGCCGCCGTGGCCACCAGGAGGAGGTCAGGGGCAACCCTTCCCGCCCAGGGCAGGGTCACCGAGTAGAGAGGTCCGGCGAGCACCTGGTAGAGAATCGCCATGGGGAAAAGCAACAGCGAAAGACGCGTCACGGAGAGCCTTCCTCCCTGGCCGATCTCTCAAGAATGGTGGTGAGGCTTTCGCGGGCCTGATCTATGGCGATCGCCACCTCCGAGAGCCCCGTCGGAGAAACCGCGGCACGGACTCGCAAGTGGCCCTTCTCGGCCCCGAGCGAGGGTTCGTTGGGCCCCTCCCGCTCGACAAAGCCGATCAGAAGGCCCTCGGGATAGACGCCATCGTGGCCCTCGGTAACCAGGGCCTCGCCCTCCTTGAGCTCCACGAGCTGGGTCAGGTGGCGGATCTCAAGGATCGGCAAGCCATTGGACCTGCGGTCCGTTCCCCAGAGGATTCCCGAAGCGCCGGCGTGCTTGAAACGAACGCGGAATTCGGGGTCGAAGAGGGTCTGGATGCGAACGATGGCTGCGCCGGGGACTTCCGACAGAACACGACCCACCAGGGCCTGGCCGTGCCGCAAGCTACCGTCAGTGTCCGGCGGAGCTTTCCAGAGAACCGCTGAGTCCACGGGGATCGCCCGTCCCGAGGGAATGTGCCCCCACATCACTCCGCGAGATGGGGATGGATCGCTCAAGGGGAGGATCCTGGCCAGCGCGACTTCCTGGCGGTCGGTTGCCTTGAAGGCCGCCTGGGCTTCAAGCTCGGCCCGTGCACGAGTTAGCTCGCGGCGAAGGCTCGAAATCTCGATTTTCAAGGCCTTGGTCTCGTCGGGCGAATCCCGCGCCTCTGGGGCGGGGCTTTCGAGCAGAAGGCGTAGGCACGGTGGAAGGACCAAGAGGGTGGCGAGGGTGAGGCGCCAGAGCCGCAGGCGAACATTCCTGAACACGGCGAGGCTACAGATCATCGTCTGCGCTTTCGAGAATGCTCCTGAAGTCGTCCAGCCTCTCGAGGAAGACAGCCGTGCCGCGCGCCACAGTGGTGGCTGGGTCATCGGCCACTTCGACCTTGAGCCCCGTCTCCTCCTGGATCAGCTCCGGGAGCCCTCGCAAGAGGACGCCGCCCCCGCAGAGCGTCATGCCGTTGGCGACCAAGTCGCCCGACAGCTCCGGGCCCGTTCTCTCAAGAATTTCGCGGATGGCGTCAACAATTCTTTGAAGGGGATCGGCCAGGGCCGTCCGGACGTCCTGGGAAGTCACGGTGACCGCGCGGGGTATCCCGGCGATGAGATCGCGGCCGTGAACGGTGAGGAACCGATCGTCATCGCTCCCGTCAAGTCGGCAAGCCGAACCGAGGGAAATCTTGATCTCTTCCGCAGTATTGGCGCCGATCAGGTTGTTGTAGTGCTTCCGGACGTGGTGAATGATGGCCTCGTCCATGGTGTCGCCGGCCACGCGGATGCTGCGGTGCACGACCACGTCGGCGAGCGAGAGGATCGAGATGTCGGTCGTGCCGCCACCGATGTCGACGATCATGTGGGCTCTGGCCTCGTGGATCGGCACCTGGGCGCCGAGTCCAGCCGCTCGCGGCTCCTCCACGAGGTAGACCTTGCGGGCTCCCGCACGCTCGGTTGCGTTGAAAATGGCTCTCTTCTCGATGGCGTTCAGTCCCGCCGGCACCGCGACCAGAACACGGGGGTTAAAGCGCCCAAACCAGCGCCGGCCTTCCTGAACTCGGCGGATGAAGTAAGAGAGGAGGGCCTCGGTCATGTCGAAATCGGCAACGACGCCGTCCCGGAGCGGCCGAATGGCGTCGATCGAAAGGGGGGTGCGTCCGATCATCTCCTTGGCCACTCGGCCGACGGCAGATCCCTCGCAAAGGACCTCGTTGGTCCCCTTCAAGACCGCGATTACGGAGGGCTCGCTCACGACGAGACCCTGCCCTTGAACGCAGACATGCGTGTTCGTCGTCCCGAGATCAAAGCTGATATCGGGTGTAAAAAAGCCAGGAAGCTTCGAGAAGAACATGGTGGGGGACCGGCATTTCCACTCCAACCGGGGGCCTTGAACCTGTCATCCGCAACCAGCGGCTGGTGACTCGGGGGAAGGGGGACGTCGCCGGCGTCCTACGAAGACGCCCTTGCCAAGGACCTTGCACAGGGTCTGACATACCCTCGCCGGGATTCTCTCCACTCCGGGTTCTAGGCTAGCTTCCGGCGCCCCCGAGAGTTAGCACAGGGGCCAGCTCTCAAATTCCTCTGGGTCCGGTAAGAGTTTGGGGAGGATAGTGCAATGGCCCCAAAATGTAAAGGCTTTGGTTGGCAAGAAGGGATCCGAAATGCCACCGCAGGACCTTGGTCGTTGACACTCAAGGCAAGTGGAAGCCGCCTACCAGGGGAACCAATCTGGGTCACCTCACCGTTATTGCAAATGGCTGCTTGCCACGCGGTTTCGGCCTGGCACAGGGACGCGGTCGGTGGGAGCTGTTTGACATCGCCTCTCCCTCACTGTACGGGCGACGGACCTGCAAGGCCGCGGCATCGAGGGCGCTCGGGTAGACCTATCTCCAGTCATGCGCGGCCCCACGACTGTCCACCGCGAGATTGCGGGCCTCACTTCTCCCGAGGGAGCATGGACGGCGCAGGGTCTCGAGCGCTCCGAGAGGCGCCTCACGGTGCAAAAGGATGGGTTCCTGGCTCACGATGAGACCGTCGCGGTGGAGAGCGAGGGCAACCAGATCGCGCAGGTGCGTCTCGAGACAGGCGCGACACTCACGGGGCAAGTCATTGATTTTGAGGGGAATCAGATCCCCGGCCCTCGCTCACGGCTCCTCGACTCCTCGAGCGGCGACCCCGGACCCTGGTTCTTCTGGGGGCTCTCCGGTGGAATCCAGGGGCACACTGCGACCTACGATCGAGGTCAGCTTCGCATGACCACGGTTTCCCCGGCGAAGCCGTTGACGCTGGCCCTCCGTGCTCGTGGGTTCGTCCCTGTCCTCACTGCTGTTGAGGCGATCGCCGCAGGGACGGAGAAGACGTTCGATACGATCAGGCTTGAGCGGGGAGGTGGCTTGAAGGGGCGCGTTCGGACTTCGGGCGGCCAGCCGATTGCCCATGCTTCGGTCATGCTTGGTTTCCCCGTCGACAACAACTGGTTGGAGGCCTCGGACCTGGGCTCGCACGCGGCCAACCTCGACGGTCGGTTCGACGTGACTGGCCTTCTTCCGGGGCGTTACTCGGTGCGGGCTGTCGCTCTTGATTGGGTCCAGGCTGCGCCAATGATCGTGGAGATCTCTGGCTCGGAGACCCTGGAATCGGAGGTGCTTCTCACGGAGGCTGCATCCTACATGGGCAGGGTCCTCTACGAAGACGGAAAGCCTGTTCGCAGGGCAACCATTTGGATCGACGACCCTCGCAAGGCGGACTACACCACTGACTTCAGTGGCTCGACGGAGCAGGATGGCCGCTTCCTCTTCGAGGGGCTTCCTCGTATTCCCATCGACCTCACCATCGTTTGCGGCCGTCTTCTGCCGCGGCAAGTGGCAAAGGGCCTCTCCCCTGCGCTCTTCCCGAAGGAGTTGCGCGTCCCCCGTGGAGCGGACCTCAGGATCCGCCTCGGCGGGGTCCCCAAAGGACTTGAGAGGTTGCGCGTTCAGATCAGGCCAGGCGAAGGCCCAGAGATCGATGAAACCCTCTACCACAAGGGTGGCGAGCTTCACTTCACGGATCTGCCCGCGGGGCCGGTCGCGGTGGAGGTGAGCGCGCAGGGTATCCAGCAAGTCGCGGGACAGAACGTTACCTTGAAAAATGGCGAGACTTCCGAGCTGTCCTACGAGCTTCACCCATCGCCCACCTCGAGCCTCGGACTGTTTGTGGTGGACTCAAGGGGGGTGCCTGTCCCTGACGCGTCCGTCTTTACCCAAGGCCGTACCGACGAGCGGGAAGCGGTGAAAACCGGCCCTGACGGGAAGGTCCAACTCGAGTGGAGCGGCGACCCGCCAAGCGGGCTCGCAGTTTACCGAGAGGGTTTCGCGCTCCTGACGATCAAGAATCCCCTCTCGGACGCAGTGTCCGGCAGCCTGAGGCTCGAGCTTGCCCCCGAGTCGGTCCTCGACGTTCGGGTGGAGAACGAGGACGGCGTTCCGATTCAGGACGGGAACGCTCAGATTTCTCCCACGCCCTACGAATGGACTCCGGCGCGTTTGTCCTTGGACTGCTACTATAAAAGTATCGGCAAGGGCGGGCGGGTCCGGTTCTCGGCGCTTTCGGCCGGTGAGTACAGGCTGAGCTTTGGACGAAGCTCTGACGAGTGGGGCAAGCTACGGGTTTCCATGGGTGTCCTCGAGCAGAAGCAGGTCGTCTTTCGGATGCTGCCCGCCTTCGAGGTGGCTGGGGCCGTGTTGCACAATGGGGCACGCGTGAAGGGTGGAAACCTGTACTTTCGTTCCGCCGATCAAGACGGAATCCAAGCGGAGGTCGACGGTAGGGGAGCCTACAGAGCGTTTCTCCGTTTGCCGGGGCAATACACAGTGAGATACAGTGGCCGTGGGGAGCTGGGGAACTATGAGCAAAGCTTTCTGCAGCAAATTGGAGGCGCTCAGACATTGGATTTCGACGTGCGTACGGTGTCGTTCCGAGCACGGGTCCTGGGGCCTCAGGATGAGCCTCGTGAGTACATGAGGGTCGAGCTTCAGATCGAGAAGCTTCCCGATGGCGAGAGCCCTGCCCGAACCCTCGAGGGGTCTCTCCTCAACTCGGGGCTTCAACTTTCAACCGATCGGGAGGGCCGTCTTCATTCCCCCTATACGCACCCGGGTCTCTACCAATGGAAAGTCTACGATCCGAAGGGAGCGGACGGGGTGGTGGGGAACGGGAGCGTCAAGGTCTTCGAGGACACGGAGGAAGTCTTGCGTGTACGCTGACCGCGCGTTCTGTCCGAGGCGAAGCAGCCGCTTGGTCGTCTGAGCCGTCCTCAAGAGCTGTTTGATCGCCGTGCCCATCTTGTTCCACGGCCCCGGCAAGTTGTGCGTGGTGGCAGGGCAAGTGGCGGTTGGGTATTGGCCCGCCGGCCAAATGTTTGCCGACCCCGTCACGCTTCCTGGCAAACGGTGTTCTTCGTGGTTGGCCCGGGGAATGACCCTCCGGGCCACCCGGAAAGCCACTGTGGCCAACACGGGCCAAAAGCTGGGTCAGAACATGAACACGGTAGAGAACCTACCAAGGAGTTTTCCATGAAGCGTTCCATCCTCTCCACCCTGGCAGTCGGAATCGTCGTCGGTTTGCTGACGGGTACCTCGACCATCAACGCGCAGGAGCGACCAGGCTCCGTGCTTCAGCGATTGAACAGCGGTGATGTCAATGGCGACGGCAAGCGAGACATCAGCGACACCATTTATCTCCTCAATTGGCTCTTCGCTGGCGGCCCGGCGCCCATCAAGCCCGAGGGCGACGATCCGGCGGCCGAAGTCCTTGCTCGCATTCAAGCCAGTGCTGTCGCGACCCTCGCGACGCTGCCGACCGAGGAGCAGATCGCCAAGCTACCAGCACGGATCAGCAATGGTTTTCTCAAGGCCCGTAAAGTGTTCACTGCTGCGGCTCGAGATGCCTTGCAGTGGAGCCCGAAGGATCTCCGACACTACGCGGTCTCTGTCGAATTGGTGGCCGTCTTCATCGGCATAGTCAACCCGTCCCTTTGCCAGCTCTTTCCAGAAGCCTGCATTGACGAGGAGTGCATAGAAAAATGCCGGGACGCGGCCGAAGCTTGCAATAACGGCTGTCCCTCGACACTCACGGATCCGATCGGCGCCGCCGCATGCATGATCGATTGCAGCACTGAGCTGGTCCAGTGTGGCGCGGATTGCATCAACTGGTCAGCAATATGAGTACCCTGCCGTGAGCCCCCTGCCGGCTCCGGGCCGCGCACGAAGAGGAAGCTCAAGAGAAACAGAGCGTCCTGGACCGTGCGCGGCCACCGGATCGGGGCTCCGGCCGGCTGTTGTGAATACCTGGGCGGAGTCCAATGTTGAATCTCCGATACGATTCTGCAAGTCCAGCCAGCAGCCTTTCGCATCCTGCAGATCGCCGCACTGCGCGGGTGAAGCGAAGCTGATTGCGAATTCCGGTCCGACTCACCTTGGGCCGGGCGTCGCAAGTCCCGCCCTACTTTGATGCGGACTTGGACTTCAGGCGGCTGTTGATTCCATCGTACGGATCACCACCGGCTTTCGTCGGATCGACATACTGGCCAAGATCGCGCAGCGCGATCACCTTGCAGTTCTGCTGTTTGAGATACATCAGATACCGCTCGAACTCCTCAGGCACGAGGGTTACCCAGGGGTGGAGTCGGGCGGGGACACCGTGGAATGTCAGCACGCAGATCTTCCCAGCGCGGGCCTGGTCCACCGCCCACACGAGGTCGTCGTGGGTGAACTTCGGCCCCGCGGCACCGGTCGAAGGGATCAACAGCGGATGGTCCACCGCCGGATCATAGGCCAGCCCACGGCCCCCTTCGCGGTTCTGCGGAATTTCCGGAGCGTTGCCACGGCGGGCGAACCGGTAGGTGCGCTTCTTTAGCACCTCGACCGCCTGGGCGCTGTGACGGTAGCCGGGGTAGCAGAACGACACCGGTCGCGCAATGCCCAGCTTTTCGCATTGCTCCTCGATGTAGGCCAGGTCGGCGTCCAATTCGTCGCGCGGCTGCTTGCTGGCGTCGAGATGCCGTCGCGTGTGATTGCCGATCTCAAAACCCAGCTTGTCGAGCTGCTGGACTTCTTCCCAGGTGAGAAAGGTCTTCTTGTCCTTGTCGGCTCCCAACCCTTCCGTGATGAAAAACGTCGCCCCAAAGCCATACTTCTTCAGCAGTGGCGCGACCACTTCGATATCCGTCTTGTTGCCGTCGTCGAATGTCAGCACCACCAACCTGTCTGGAATCGGCTTCAGCGGTTCCGCCGCCGCTGCCTTGTCGGTGGAAGGGCTGGCAGAGAGGAGCAGGCCAAGAAAAAGCAAACTCAACGCAACGGCGCAAGGCAGCAAAGCCGAGGAAAAACGATGGAGCGCGGGGAAGTTGCCGCTCCCGAGGACAAGTTTTTGTGGGTAGGACTTGGTTGTGGCCATATTCATGTAGTCAACCTTTGATCATCAGCATTGCCGTCCGCGCAGCTTCTGCCAAACTTCACTGGGCGCCGGTTCTGGGGCTCGCGCCGGAATCGTTCACCGAACCTCTTGATTTTCGCCGAGGCTCCCACCGAGTCCAGAGAGTTCTTGGGGCCAAAGGGGCGTGGAAAGGAGTCTTGTCTCGGCGGGGGGGAGTGAGTTTCAGCAGTCCGGTCGACCCTTCTGACCACGGGAGACCTCAATGCCGCAATGGGCGTTGCGCGCACGCCCCTGGCTAGCCCACCGCGATGACAGGTCTGCAGGGAGCTCCGCCATGACCCTTGAGATGGACAGGCAAGCACCAGAGCATGCAGGGCTGGGGGATCGAGAAGACATCCTCGGGGAGTCGCAGGTCTTCGAGGATCCAGACGTGAGCTCCGAGGAGAGTTGAGTGAGTTGCGCTGTTCTCGGGCTCGGTCGTTCCGCCGACCGAAAAGTGGTCGATTCCGACGCCGCGCACCCCGCTCGAGACGAGCCACTCGGCGCCTTCCACCGTGAGGCGGGGGGAGAGGTGTTGCCACTCCTCGCTCCTGGAGCGTTTGGCGCCCCAGCCGGTCCCAAGAATGACGGCCGCGCCGGCCAGATCTCTCGGCAATTTTGCCAGCAGGACCTCGGCCGTGATTTTCCTGACGGGCTCGCTGTCGCGCAGGTCGGCGATGAAGGCAGGCCCCGCGAATGTCTCCAGAGGGAACGCATCGATACTGATCCCGGTTGGGATTTTGTGTAGCGGGGCGTCCAGGTGGCTGCCCGTGTGGCTTGGGAAAACGAGCATTTCCGTCCGCCAACCATCGGTCGGGTGATCGGTCAGAACCTCACACCGCACGGCGGGGTGGGTGGGATAATTGGGGCTCTCGTGGTACACGGGCTGAGAGAGGTCGATCAGTCTCATGGAAGCGCTCAGAGTCCATCGAAATTTTCCGGCTGACCGCGCGGCCAGGTCGGGGGGCATCTAACTTGGACCCTCTTGTACCCCTGCGAGGAGGTCCAGGTCCATAGCAGCCTGTTGAACAAGCCGGGGAGCAGGCAGAGGGCTCAAGGTTCGGGCTCCCCGGCTTCCGAAAGACCCTGCTTGCGGAGGTAGTAGCCAAAGTTCTTGGGGTCGATGCCAAGGAGCTGGGCCGCCTCGCGCTTTTTTCCTCCGCAGCGGGTCAGCGCCTCGGAGATTAACTCTCGCTCCAACGTCTCGACTCGTCGGCGGATGTGAAGGTTCCCCTCGGCTGCTGTCTCGAGAAAGGCCGGCGCCGCGAGAATGCCCCTGAAGATGGACGCGTCGATCGGATCTGCTGATGAAAGGATGCACGCCCGCTCGATCACGTTCTTGAGCTCCCGGACGTTTCCGGGCCACTCTTGCGCCGAGAGGAGCTCGGTGGCGTCCTTCGTGAGGCGGATCTGTGAAGTTTGCGAGGCCTTGCCCGATCGTCTCCGGAACAGTGCGACAAAATGCTCCGCGATGAGGGGCACGTCCTCCCTTCTGTGGCGAAGAGGCGGCACATGGATTGGGAAGACATTCAGGCGGTAGTAGAGGTCTTTCCTGAAGGCGCCGTCCCGAACACGAGCGGGCAGATCCTCGTTCGTGCTCGACAAAATTCGAACGTCTGCGACACGCAGGCGCGACTCTCCCACGACCTGGTACTCCCCCGTCTCGAGCACCCGAAGAAGCTTGGCCTGCATATCGTGCCTCAGAGTTCCGATCTCATCCAGCGCCAGAGTGCCTCCCTCGGCCTCCGCGAAACGACCGGCACGGTCGGAGATTGCGCTCGTGAACGCGCCACGACGGTGGCCGAAGAACTCGCTCTCGAAGAGGTTCTCGGGAATGGCGGCACAGTTCACCCGTACAAGGACCCCTCTCGCACGGGCGCTGGCACGATGCACCTCCGCCGCCACGAGCTCCTTCCCCACCCCGCTCTCTCCTGTCACGAGGACCGTTGCGTCGGTGGGAGCGACCTGGGCTATCAAGGCCCGCACCTGAGAGAGAGCCAGGGAGTTACCGATCATGTCCGTCGGGCCGCGGAGCTCCTCGAACGCCCCACGCAGATATTTCACTTCCGAGACGAGGTCGCGGTGCTCGACGGCCCTGCGGACGAGCACTACGAATTGCTCGGGGTCCACCGGCTTCTGGATAAAGTCGAAGGCTCCGGCCTTCATTGCCTGCACCGCGTCCGCGATCGTGCCAGCACCAGTCAGAAGGATCACCGGTAGCTCTGAAGCTTGACGCTTCGCTGCTTGAAGGAGCACCAAACCGTCCATGCCGGGCATTCGCAGGTCGGAAACGACCACGCTCACCTTCACCGTCTCGAGCGCCTCGAGCGCCTGGGAGCCGCTCGACGCTGATACAGTTGCGAAACCCTCGCTCTCGAGAAGGTCCACGAGGGACTCGCGCACGAAGTCCTCGTCGTCCACGACCAGTACGCGCTGCTTCACTTCTCGCCCCTTTCTTGTCTTGCCAGTGTCGTCACCGGGCGTGCGGTGGGCAAACGTAGCAGAAATCGGGCCCCACCCCCGGGGCTATTCTCGGCGCGCAAGCTACCGCCGTGGGCCTCCACGATGCCGTAGGAGATCGAAAGTCCAAGGCCCGTGCTGTTCGCCGTCGTGAAGAATGGGTCGAAAATCCTGGGGAGGACTTCAGGCGGAATCCCAGGGCCCGTGTCCTCGATGGCGATCTCAACCTCGTCGGCTCCGTCGGTTCCGGGCACGGGCTTCGCGGTGATCGAGATGGTTCCCTCTCCCCCCATTGCCCGACCAGCGTTGAGGAAGAGGTTCAGGAACACCTGCTCGAGCCGGCGTCCCTCACCGTTCACGTGAATCGTGGATTCGAGACCTTGCAGCTCCACCTTCACTTGTTTGAACTCCTTTGTGTAGGCCACCATTTTCAGCGCATGGGTCACGGCGGCCGCAACGTCGGCAGTGCCCGTCTCCACTCCGGGCCGCGCGAAGGAGGAAAGGTCACGGACGATGTCCCGGATCCGGTGAAATCCGTATCGGAGGAGCTCGACGTATCGCTTCTGCTTCTCTTTCGAGCCTGATTCACGCTCGAGAAGCGCCAGATAATTCTCGATGCCTTCCAGCGGATTGTTGATTTCGTGCGCCACGCCGGCGGTGAGGAGCCCCAGAGATTCGAGCCTTTCGGAGAGCTGCTTCCGGCGTGTCAGCTCAAGTTCCTGTTGCCGGTAACGGGCGGCTTCTCTTAGCGCGACCTCCCGCAAGCTCATGCGCACAAGAAAGAATCCAGCAATGGCAAGGGTCGCCGTGGCTGTCACCATGGTACCCACAACCCAGGCATACTCCTCGCTTGAGGCTTGCGAATTGCTGCGAATCGCCTCCGTGGGCACCAGGCTCACGAGTGTCCACCCCAGATCAACGTCGCCGATGTTTTCGGACAGCACGATGCCACTGGCAGTACTCATGGATGATTCACCGCTTCGAATTCGCTCGAGCGCACCGGGGATGTCCCACTGAAGGTTGCCGGCCGTCGGCTGGCCCCTCTCCCTGGACGGATCGGTCTGCGCCAGATAGGCCCCCTCCGCGTCGACAAGGCCTGTGTCCACCTGGGGAAAGGGCCTGAACGACCGAACCCGATTCAAGATGGGCGAAGCGTAGATTGTCAGCAAGAGGTATCCGAGGCGGGTTGTGCCCCGATCGATGGGCGCTCCGATGTAGAGAACCTTGCGGTCGCTCTCTGGCACCTCCACGCGGTCGCTGTCGTGGATGAAGCCCGAGGCGAGTACAACGCCTGGCAGCAGGTTGCGCAGCAAGGCCAGGACGCCGAAATCCGGATCACGTTCCAGGCGAGGTTCGGGAATCGAGCCGACCCCATTGCCCGTTTTCTCGCAACGGAAACGCTCCTTGCCTCCAGGATCGAGCAGGCGGACATGGTCGATGCCCCGGAAGCTGACAACGTAGGGCAGGAGGCTGGCCTCGAGCGCCCGACGGGGCCCTTCAACCCCCAGGCTGGACTCCAGCACCTCTTGAACGGTCAAGAGGCGGGAGAGATAGGTGGCGTGCTCACGGGCCCCGGCCAGCAGACGTCGGAGCTCTCCCGCGACCTCCCGGACGCCTCGCGCCACCGTCTCGATCAGCGCGGCTCTCTCCCCGTCCTGAATCACCCGAATGCGATAGGCGCCGTGGGTGATCTCAAGCGCAATGAGTAGGACGAAAAGAATCGTCAGGACGATATGCCGCAGGGACTTCACGCCGAAAAGCATACCACTTTGTTGGGGGGCAGTTGAGGCCTTCACTGGCAGGAGCTGCCCGGAAACGGATCGCTCGGGTCGCGTCTTCGAATGGCAGCGGAACGGGCTGTTACAATCCGTGCTCGGCTCTCTGGTCATTCCGGCCCAACCCTGGAGGTTTCATGACAGTGGCATTCGCGAGGCGGCTTGAGCGGCGAACTGCGTGTGTCGCCCTGGCCTGGTGGCTTGTGGGGGCAAAGATCTGGGCAGCTCCTGCTCGAATTGTTGTCGACGCGGACCGCGGTGAGGTTCGGCTCCCCTCCCGGTTCGTGAACCCGTCACGAATTCTTGAGGTCTTTGCGTGCGACAAGTCGGGACCTACTCACGAGACGGTCCTTGAGTTTGATGCGAGTCGAGCGGACCTGGTGCGCTCGCTCCTTGAGATTGGCTGCCGAAGCGCGAGCTACTGGAACGGGACCTCACCCACCGATTTCGAGAAGAACCAGGGAGACCGTATCCTGGTTCTGCTGAGGTGGGAACACGGTGGCAAGATACACGAACGCACTGCCGAGGGCATCCTGACCGACGGCGAGACGGGCTTCCCGATGTTCGTCCGCGCCTTTTCCTTCGGGGCGCGAGGTAGCTCCAGGGTGGAGCCGATGAACGATGGCGGAGAGGAGGCTGGGGGAGATCGAGGGGGGGAGGGCGTCGAGATCTCGCTTGGGGCGGCAATGCGTCAGTCGCCGCCCCAGGCGATCCTCACGCACCCGACATGCTCGAAGATCCTGCAACCCTGGATGCTATCGCCGTTTCTCGACACGCGAGTTGTGGAGAACCACCGAGAGCTCATCGACAAGATGGTGCCGGTCACCCTGATCCTCCGGCGGATCAAGAGCGAGGCGGAGCTCGTGGAAATTGCCAGAGAGAGCGCAAGAGGCCGCGGCCTGACGGAGGCGGATGCACTCCATGATGCGACTCTCCTCATCGCACGAGAGATCGATTCCTTGAAGTCGCAGTACGAGGCGCTCCTGGGCGAGCTGAGGAGCGCGCTTGAGGCAACAGTTCCGGCCAGAGGGGAAAAAACCGCGAACTTGGCAGCTGGTGAAAGAGTCGAAGAGCTCCTCAGGCGCGGCCGGTGGCTTTGCGCGAAGATCGAGGAGCGCTACTTGAGCCTCTACGGCCTCGAGGAGGCCCACAAGACCGCGTGGGTGGAGAAGCAGAAGGAGATGCCCGGAGACGTTCGGGAACAGGCGCTCGTCCTGGCACGTGATGGCTTCCGCTTTGAGCCGTTACTGGCGAGGAAGCGCGTGGAACTCGAGGACCTCGACCTCCCTCACCCCGGGGAGACTCCAGGGGAGCTCAATTTGCGCCGAAACTGCCTCAACGCCGAGGTGGAGGCCCTCGAACTTGAGCGCAGACACCTGCTCACCCTTGCCAACGTGCGCTACGTCGAGACACGCCTCGAGGAGTCGAAGAATGACCCCTACGTGCGTCGTCTGTTCGAGGAGGACTGGCTGCGCCAGAAGGCGATTGCCAGTCAATACGCTGCGCGGTGGAAGGTCGCCCAGACGGAGATTCGGGAGCTTCGGGGTCTTCTCGACGGCACATGGGAGGCCATGAGACCCGAGGTCGTCAGGGTCCGGGAGCGCGCCCGGGAGGAGCTCGAGTGCGGCAAGATCGACGAGCAGCTGGCAGTTCTACTCGAAGAGTTTCGATACGCCGAGGCGGACGCCGAGTCTCCGGACCACCGGCGCAAGGCTGATGCCGACAAGAAGCTCCTGGAGCTTGGGGCCAGAAAGACCAAACTCGAGGAAGATGTCCGTGCGCGTCGAGCGAAGCTGGAGGCGAAGTAGGGAGCTTCCGTGAGGGGTCCGGGGGAATGCCAGGGCCTCCGGGAGTCGGAGATGGCGACTCCAGCAGATACTGCCAGCGATCTCGAGACGATTACCGTTACTGTCGTCGGACGACAAGGCTCTGGCGGCTCTCGAGACCGTTTCGAGTGTTCGAGATGACCGTGAAGAGGTTGATCCCCTTGCGGAGCGGCACGGAGGTGTCTATTTTGAGCTCATCCTTGCCTGCGGCGCTGGTGAAAAAAATCTTGTCGGGGAGAACCTCCCGCTCGCTCGCAATGCTCGAGATCACCCAGGCCTTGAAGTCGTCGGGGTCGGCAGACTTGATGATCGCTGCAAGCTTCAAGTGATCCTTTAGCGTGCTCAGCACCGATTGGTTCGACTCCGGGTCGACAATCGTTGCGCTGATCGTCGGCGGGGCGAAGTTGATCCCATTCGGGAACGGCTTCGCGGTGTTGCTGTCGCCGCGGGGAACCGTCAACTTTCGTGAGATCGCCGCGTTGGAGTAGCTGTCGGCAGCGACCAGCTCGAACTTGTACTCCTCGAGTGGTTCACCGGAGCGCACCTCGAAAAGAAACTCTACCTCGGTTGCCGCCTGAGGGGCGAGGTTCGTGAATTCAATGCGGCCCTTCTCGAGGAAGATCTGCCGGCCGGTTTCATTGCGCAGGATGGCGATACCCTTGTGTGCGGTGGCCGTGCCCACGTTCTGTATTCTTGCCCTGAGAGTGGCTCGCTTGCCCTCCTTGAGCATGAGTAGTGGCAAGCCGCTTGTCGTGTCGAGCAAGGAGGCGCAATAGGCAAAGGCGGGCCGACCCGAGTCCTTGAGCTCGATTTCGATTGTTTTCGAGAGCGCCACCTTGTCCGTGGGCCCGGTGTCACCCCCGGGCAGCTCACCCGTGGAGCTTACCTCCACGTGGACAAGGTCATTGCGGCTGTACGGGAAGTAAGGTAGCCGCACCTTCGCAGTGCGATCAACAGACTGACCCGCCTCCACTTTCCCGAAGAGGAACTCCAGGTCCTTGTAAAGGAAATGCTCCGACTTCGACAGGCCTTTCATTCGGTGAAGGGGCTTCGTGCCCTTGTTGGTCAGCCTGGCTGTGAGGAGCAGCTTGTTGACGGGGACAGGGTCATCCTTCTCCTTGGAGGGCTCTTGAATTACCTTGCTCGACAGCTCCAGCTCGATGGTGGAGCTGTCGAGAGCATTGACGGAACCTGACGGATCCTCGCTCCAGTCAATACCCTTTTCCTTGAGGTGCTTGACGACCTCCTGAAAGAGCTCCTCTCTCTGCTTGAGGATATCTTCCTTCTTGGCGACAAAAATTTCGGAAGGATTCCATGGCTTGCCGCCGAGCTTCATGAGGCTCAAGGCCATCTGGACCAGCTTGTCCTTTTCGGGCTCAAGCTCCCCGCTCATGAAGCGGTCTTCAGACCCATCTCTCTCCTGCGGCAGGAGGAGGTAGTTGAGGGTGTACCGCGGGGTCTCCTTTTTGGCGTACGTGGAGACGATGTGCTTTTCGTAGTTTCGCTCGCCCGCTGAAAGCTCGTTGGGGAAGAGGTCGATGTCGTCATCGTCGATGGTCGGTTGGGCAAGGATGTCGGGCACAACGCCATTCTCCTGGATGGAGATCTTGCCCGGGATCAGGTATTCGCTGACGGTAATCTTGAGCTGAACATCATTTTGGAGCTGATGGAGCTGTTGCACAGAACCCTTGCCGAAGGTTCTCGATCCGAGGACGATCGCACGATTGTTCTTTTGTAAGGCGCCAATCACAATCTCCGCTCCCGAGGCCGACTGCTCGTTGGCAAGTACGACGATCGGATAGTCGGGCTCGATTCCGTCACGGCCAGCTGGCGTGGGGCTGATACGGTTGTTCCGGCCCGCCGTGATCACGATGTCACCCGTTTCGAGGAAGAGGTCGGACATGTTGATCGCCTGGGTCAAGAGACCACCCGAGTTGTTTCGCAGGTCGAGGATCAATCCGGCCAGAGGCTGCCCCTTGTTCTCATCCTTGAGCCGATTCAGACTCAAGGAGAGGCTCGGCGTCGTGTTCTTGTCAAAGTTTCTGACTTGCACGTAGCCCACGCCGCCCTTCCACAGCCCCTCACTGTCTTGATTCCAGTCCTTGATGAGTTTTGACTCGACACTCTTGATGATCACCTTGCCCCGTTCGACCGGCACCGTGAGCGAATCGAGCTTCTCGGGATCTTCTGCAGTGGGGCGCTTGATGGTCAGAGAGACGGCGGTGCCACACGTGCCCCGGATCTTCTCGACGGCTTCGCTGACTGTCATGTTGATCGTTGACTCATCGCCGATCTTGACGATGAAATCACCCTTCTTGAACCCAGCTTTTTGCGCCGGGGTTGCGGGAGCGCCCTTCAAGACCTCGAGCACTGTCAGCTTGCCATCTCGAGTGCCGACATACATGCCGACCCCGCAGATTTCGCCCTCGATGTGGACCGAGAAATCCTTGAAGTCCTCGGGGCTGAAAACAATCGTGTGTGGGTCGATGCCGGACAGAAAGCCGTTGGCGGCGGCGTAGCGGATGTTATTCAGCTTTGTCTCACCTCTGTAATTTTGTTTGAGGAAAACGAAGACTCGTTCCAGAACCTTGACCGCCTGTTCGAGGGTTTCGACGCTCTCGAGGTCGAAGGATTCCGCCTTCGAATCGACACGCAGAGTGACTACGGGGCTCGACGAGTCCGAGTTTTCAACGTAGATCTCGTCAACGGCGTTCTCCAAGGCTGCGAAGGCTTTCTTGAGCAGGAGTTGCGGATTGATCCGGTCGAGGGCCAGATAGAATCGCTTGAGGTGCATTCCGAGGTCTTGAAAAAGATCCGGGTAGTCAGGGTCGGCCGCGTCTCCAGGGCTCTGCGCCCTGGACGGCGTCGAGGTCAGAGAGAGGCTCAAGGTGGCGCAGGCGGCGAAAAGAAGGATCCAGCCGCGAGCGACTCGCGCCAGGTGCATGGAGCTCTGGCCGCGTTCCAGTTGGGACATGTCAACTCCTTATCCGTGTGGTTTTAAGATGACAGGAAGTCTACCATGCCGGGGGAACAGCTTGCGAATCGGGACTGGACATCGTGACCCCAGGATCGTCTCCGAGAAAAATTCGCTTGCATGGGGCAGGGCTTTTCAACCCGTGGGACAGGTTCGCGCGACTGCGTGGCGAGGGTCGGCGGTTTGGCTGAAGGGCTGGTCGTGGGGATGATCCGTGAAACAAATCAGCCCTCCAGGCGGATGGATTTGATCGTGGACTCGAACTCGGCCCTCTTGCGCTCGTACTCGGCCTCGGGACAATGAAAAAGGATCTCGAGAGTTCCTTTTTCCGGCCCACGAGGCACCCTGATCCACACCCGCCGGGTGGGCACGGAGGTCTCGTTTCCGGGTGGCCTCGATTGCAACCCAAGAGTTGTGGGCGCGAACGATTGGCCGTCGCCCATGCCGGTTGCTTCAATACGGGCGGCGGGCAACCCGGCGACCGTGACTTCGCCCTTCGACTGGATCTCCAGGAATGGCAGGTTCAACAGGAGATGGTAAAGTTCGACGGAAAGCTCGGACGCCTTGGCCCTTGGAATGAAGCCGGTCTTCAGGAGAGCAAAAATCCCGGGCTTCGTGTCGTAGGCCTCAAGGACCTCTCCAGGAAGGACGAGCTTCGCGGATCTCTTGTTGTCGAGGCGTTGCCAGCCGGCCGCTGCCGAGAAATCGTAGCCGCCCCGGGAGCGGGGATCGGGCAAGCAACCGTTTGCGAAAACTGGGGTGCTGAGCACGAGCCAAAGGAGCCCACGGGTCGTCTCGGGAGTCAACGGTTTCGAATCTCCTTCAAGGTGCCCTCGGGGATCGTGCCAAGGTTCTGCGGAGTCATCTGCCCTGGCCAATAGATCTTTACGTTTTCGGCCCTGTCAGCCTGACCCAGGCCGAGCGTGATCACCTGCTCGCACTGGCTCAGGTAGCTCCGGCCACTCGTGAGCTGCGCCTTGAGCGTCTTTCCGGCCACCTCGGCCGTGACGCGGGCCCCGAACGCGTTCGTGTTGCCATTCTTGCCAACGAGCTTGAGCCGGATCCACCGATTCTTGTTGCTGCCGTCGTTTCGGAAAAGTCTTGCTTCTCCATTGTTCGAGCAGAGGACAACGTCCAGGTCGCCGTCGCCGTCAAAGTCGGCGTATGCGCAACCGCGTCCGACGACCGGCTCGAAGAGGTCGCCCCCAAGTCTCTCGGGTCCCAGTACCTCGTAGCCGCGCGGCGCGCCGGGTCCGGCGTTCCAGAATACCTGCACAGGCTGGGCATACCTCTGTTCTGCCTGCACTTTTTCAATCTCGCTCTCGAGGTGCCCGTTGGCTTCGAAGATGTCGGGTCTGCCGTCAAGGTCGAGGTCGAAGAAGAAGACGCCAAACTTCATGTACTTTCGGCTCGGGTTGCCGATACCTTCCGCTGTCGCGTCGTCCGAAAAAGGCAACTCACCGGGCAGGCTACTTCGATAGAGCGCCGTGATCTCGTTGGCGAAGTTGCCGACCACGATCATCTTGGTGCTCCCGGAGCTTCCAGGGCTCGAGCCGAGATCCGCGCAGTCGATTCCCATTGCGCCTCTCGTCTTTCCCGACTCGTCGAACGCGAATCCGGAGAGGATGCCGATTTCTTCAAAGGTGCCGTCCTTCTTGTTGAGGAAGAGGAAGTTCTGTACGGTGTCATTGGCGACCGCGATGTCGGGCCAGCCATCCTCATTCAGGTCGTGGACGGCAGCGCCGAGCCCCTTTCCGAGAGCTTCACCCGTCAGTGAATTCCTCACCTCCAGGCCAGCCTTCGCAGAGACGTCCTCAAACTTACTCCCAACGTTTCTGAGGAGTCGCGAGAAGGTCCCGGGGAAATTCATGGGGGGCCCGTAGGCGCGATCGAGCCCCGTGATCTGGAAAGCCTGGGCAAGGTCCGCCTCGGGTGTCCACTCGACATAGCGGCAGAAAAAAAGATCGAGCATTCCATCTCCGTCGTAGTCGAGGAATGCGGCACCGCTCGACCATGTATATTGTCCACCTCCTGCGATGCCAGCGGCTTGTGTCGTCTCCTCGAAGCGCTTGCCGTCGACGTTCTTGAACAACCGCTCGCCGCCGACTCCGGTGAAAAATACGTCGTCAAAGCCGTCGCCGTTGTAGTCGCCAATGGCCGCTCCCATGCCGTAGAACGTGAGTGCCAGCCCCACTTCTCGGGTTACGTCGGTGAATCGGCCCTTGCCATCGTTTGCGTAGAGGGCTTGAGTGGGCGGTGGCCCAGGGGGTTGGTCGCCAGCCCAGTGGCAGGAGTTGATGAAGAGAAGGTCCGGATCGCCATCCCGGTCGAAATCCAGAATTGCGCATCCGCCGCCCATGGTCTCGGGCAGTAACTTTTTTCCCTTGGCGCCGCTCACATGGCGAAAATGAATTCCCGCCTCCCTGGTCACATTCACGAACTTGAGGCCGACGGGCAGGGAGCGCAGCGCCGGCGTGAACTCGGCCGGCCTGGCCGGCTCTGGCAGGAACGTGACGGGAGCCGCTCTGCGAAAATGAAGGTAGAGTGCTGCGCCAGCGATGGCAGCTACCAGCAGAAAGGCTAACAGAACAAGCGCCGTGGATCCCCGTGATTGCGTTCGCGACCGCGCGTTGGATTCCAATCCTTGGGTCATGGCTTTGGCTTCAAATCGTAGATGACAATCGACTGTGCCGCCTTGTTGGCAGCGGGGTTTCGCTCGCGGTAGATCTTGTGCGCCCGATTCCGTGCGCTGTCGTCTGGCCTGTAGCGATTGAAGAGCTCAAGGTGCCGCTTCGTGGTCGCCAGCGTGGCCATTTCGGCTGTTGTGTCGAGCTCTGCGCGAGCGAACTGGTTGAGCTGTGCGTAGATCTGGTTCAATATCCAGTGGGCGGTCATGTTCTCCGCGTCGAGCTTCAAAGTCTCCAGGAAGGCGTCACGGCTCTCGATGAGGAACCGCTTCCTCTCTTCCCTGGGACCTTGTTTTGAGCGATGAAAGAGCGTGAGGCCCAGCTCGTTCCAGACGTCGTAGTCCTTCGAAAAGTCGAAGCCTCGCTCGGGCGCCCGGGTAGCCAGAACTGCCTTGAAGTCCTGGATCGCGGCGTCCAGGTGATCATTCTGCCGGTTGACCTGGCCACTCAGCCACGAGACTACCCATGGCGGCGGCGGCTGTGGGTGGTCGATGGCCTTGCGCGCGGAGTTCACGGCGTCATCCAGGCGGCCCTCCTTGAAGTAGACGCGGACGAGGTTGAGGTGGCCGTCCGCCCGCCCGAGCTCCGCGACTTTCTTGAAGACCTCCTCGGCCTGCTTGAGCTCGCCCTTCTCCGAGCCTTCCGATCCCTCGAGAAGGAGGCCGATCCCGTAGTCGTTCCAGCGCTGCCACGGCTCGATGGGCGAAGTCTGTGAGGTCCCCTCGATCGAGGGCCTTCCATCGGCTCCTGCCACAGGCAGGTGCACACTGTCCTCACAGAGCACCACGGGCTTGAAGTTGGGCGCACCCTCCTTACCAAAGACATGCTCCATGAACGTGCGGTCGAACTTCCGGTACTTGAGTCGTGTGGAGATCTCGACGGCTCCGGTAGCCCCGGCTGGAACGTTCAGAAGGTAATGAACCACTTGCGCCGAGCCTGGCCCGATCTGGTGGTTGTACAGCGGCACAAAGATGTCCTGTGGGTTTCGACGATCGATGCGGTTCCCGTTTCGATCGAGCATGAGTGTATTGACAAAATGGGACCACGGGTCCACAAAGCCCCTGGCATCCATCCCGCCGCTTTTCCCGATGGCGATTGTGCCACCCGCGGTTTCGAGATTGGCCTCGCACTCCACCCAGACTTCGTTCGAGTCGGAGGTTCCTTGCGTAAACGCATGACCCATCTTGAGCGTGCGGATCACGACCTCCACCAGGTACTTGCCCCCGGGTTGGAGGAGGGGAAGCTCGGGGCGTATCGGCGCCGAGAGGGGGCCATCGATCGTGCCGCCTTCTCGCAGCGCGAAGATGTCCATCCGCAACTGGCCGTCGCGGAGAAACTCCTCGTGCGCCTTGCGCGTCTTCTCGTCGCCGCGAAGCTCTGCCAGGCCCGTGTTGGCTCCCGGAAACAGGTGGTTGTGAATCTTGCCGTCCTTGTGCCCGAAGTCGAACGAATCGCGAAGCGGCATGTGACAGCTCTCGGAGCAGTTGACGAACGCTTTCTGTGGATAGTAGAAGCTCTTCGCTCCGTGGCCGGAGGCCCCGCTCAGCAGGTAACTGTCGTAATGGTTTTGTCCCCGGAGGAAATCCTTGTAGGCGTTGACCTCCTTCGGGATGTGCACCTTGTGGCACGTGGAGCAAAACTCGGCTGACTTGTGGATTTCTGGTTTCAAGAAAGTGCGCTTGTGGAATCCTGGCTTCGCCTTCACGAGGCGGTTGTTGATCCACTGAAGGAACGGGTTCTCACTGAAGGCGAATGGGTAGTGGAGCGGCTCCTCGATGGTGAAGTCGGCGTTACCCAGGGTGGAGTTGATGTTCGTGATGGCGTGACAGATCGTACAGGTGATCCCGGCGTGGGCGGTCGGGTCGTTCAAGTCGTCGAAGTCGGGGTCGTCGAATCGGCCGCTAAAGAAGGGGACGGGATCATGGCATCCGGCGCACCAGCGGGAGGCCTGCGTGCTTCCGTCTCGCTCAAGTGCAACCCGACGCGTTTCGCGCACGCTGAAGCGGTAGACCGGATTGTTGAAGCTCGAGAAGTGATGGGCCGAGTGAAACCAGTCCGAGTAGGTGTCGGGATGGCACTTGAGGCAATACTCATCCATCTGGAGCGTCCTTGCGGGGATGAAGTTGCCCGTGGCCGTGCGGGCAAGGGAGGGCTGGAAGTACTTCTGGCCCTCCCTGGGCCCCACCTGGTTCCACTGCCTCGGATCCTGCGAGTGAAGGAGCACCATGACGCCGACGAAGACCCCGACGCTGGCGCCCCAGGCCCAGGCATACTTCCACGCGATCGCGGGACCCTGGAGCCTGTGAAAGACGTAAAGCAGGACTGCGACGATGGGTGAGGCAAGGTGAAGCCAATAGGCGATGCCATTCCACGGCTCACCCAGGTCGCGTTTCATCAGGGCGCAGCCGGAGACAAGGACCACACATCCCGCCGAGAAGAGCGCGATTCCGGCGTGGACGGCACGACGGTTGGGTCGAAGGATTGCGGTGCGCATGTGAAGCACGCCGAAGGCAACGAATGGAGCCGTCATGAGGAGCCCAACCACGATGTGAAGCAGGAACATCCAGAAATAGAATGGGTTTTGATATTCCTTGCCCGTCCAGTGGCCGAGGAGCGTGATCGCGGCAAGGTAGGCTCCGTTCGCGCTCAGGATCGCGACCGCGACAAAGATCCCGATGAGCACCTTCCTGAGCACGGGTGCGACCGCTGGAAGATAGGGATTGCCCCTGGCATCGAGGAGCGGCTGAATCGGTTTCTGGCTCATGCAGTCAGACGGCGGCGAGTTCCCTCGGTGATCGGATCGAGTCATGCGCTCCTGATACATGGAAAACTCGTACCATCAAATTATACCTCGCGCGCCCACACGTGAGACATTCCGAATGGGCAGAGGAAGACCATCTCAAGTCTGCTGCTCGTTTCGGCGGGTGGGGGAGGCGGACCCTCCCCCACGACGGCCGCGACACGCGGCCCCTCCGGTCGCACGCTGCGCGTGCGACTCCGGGCCAGGCTCTCGGGAGCCGCCAGCTCTCGCTGGCGCCGGCTCCCTCCGAGCCGTTTGCGGCTCCGCCAACTCGCCGCAAACCCCCCCCTCGGCGCCTGATGGGCGCCGGACGCCTCTGGCGCGAGCAGCCGCAACCTTTCGCAGGCTGCAAAAGGTCTCATCACTGCCCGCGTGCGGTATATACTCCGCGGGGGGGTAGAAGACCTCCACCATGCCATGGCGCCTGGTGGCGCCCCTCCTCCTCGCTGGGAAGGGGGACTCCTCAAGAAAAAGGCGGCCTGGGGAGACAGTGAATCTGGCTTGCGAACGAGT
>SXGT01165944.1_pt1 | contig 34860 bp, 26 predicted proteins | sample 3176221 | NCBI WGS metagenome assembly SXGT01 (sample SAMN11356862, study PRJNA531348) | freshwater metagenome | isolation source: freshwater sample F1-120 | place: China: Fuxian Lake, Yuxi | collected 2017-12-25 | reverse complement strand
TCACCAAACAGACCGCCGACGGCATGAAGGTGCACAGCTTTCAAACCCTGCTGGGCGACCTGGCCACGATTGTCAAAAACAAAATTCAACCCACCGGCAACAATGTCGAAGCATTCGAAATGCTCACGCAACCGACCGTGAGTCAGCAGCGCGCGTTGGAGGTGCTTGGAGTGACGCTACGGACTGTCTGAGCTGGCTGTAGGCAGCAGCACGGTCAGAGGATTCTCCTAATGCATTGGTGCGGATTGACTTATGCGTTTTGACCCCAAGAACTTCGGTCTAATTCATCGAGATCGTTTTCGACGGGCCGGGCAGCCTCGCGCGCGTACCGCTTCCGCAGCGACGGCTTGATCTCGCCCGTATTCACAACCACGGTGTTCACAAGTCTTCGACCGGCATGCTCATGGATAGCCTTTACGTGGTCGGATGCGCGAAACCGCATCGTTTCGCCCGGCTGCCACATCAGGTTGCAGAAGTAGGCCTTGAGCGCGCTCGAATTTCTGATCGCCTTCGACACGCCGTCGACAAGGAGATTCGGAACCACGCTTGTAAACAGTGACCCCGGGCCGAGCGTAATCAGGTCCGCGTTCGCGATCGCGGCGAGCGTCTCCTTGAGCGGTTTACAGCGGCGTGGTCGCAGCCCGACGGAATCAATTGGCGCGCGGCTCCGGCTGATCCTGCTTTCGCCCGTAATGGAAGTCCCGTCCCCGAAGCGAGCTTCGAGTGTGACGTTCGCCGTGGTTGACGGATAAATTTTTCCAGCGATCGCCAGGACGTCCGACGATAGTTTCACGGCGTGCGGAAAATCGCCGGTGATGTCCGCGAGAGCAGTGAGGAAAAGGTTCCCGAAACTATGTCCCTTCAGCCCGCGGCCGCTCGAAAACCGGTACTGGAAAAGCTTCGCCAGCAGGCCCTCGTCTTCCGACAGCGCCACAAGGCAGTTGCGGATGTCGCCCGGCGGTAGGACCTCGAATTCGCGCCGCAACCTGCCGGAACTCCCGCCATCGTCGGTTACGGTCACCACGGCCGTTATGTCCACCGTCGGCGCGTATCGCTTCAGTCCTGTCAAGAGAGCGGAAAGGCCGGTTCCCCCGCCGATCGAAACGATTCGTAATGGGGCCTGTGTGTTCGGCGCTTTCAAAGCACCGCCGCCACAGCAGGATGGTGCAGGATCCCGGCGAAATCGGGATCGCGCCTCACGGCTTGGCGGTTGCGCGGATCGAGGTCGACCGCCCGTTTCAGGCTTTCCCCCGCGCCCGCAAGGTCGCCCGCAAGCCCGCGGCAAAGCGCCAGCGCGTAATGAATATAGTCGGCCTTCGGCTGCGCCTTTAGAGCCGTCTCCAGGTGCCTCCGCGCCGCCCCAAGGTCGCGTGCGTTGATCATTGCAATGCCGTAATTGTAATGGTCCTCGGCCGTCGAAAGTTGTGCAGTGACCGGATTCAGGCGTTGGTCGCATACGCGGATATGCAGCCCCGCGTTATGTGAAATCTGAGCGTTTGAACCCGCCATGGCCCTCTGGAATGCCGCTTTGGCCTCGGCGAACTTCCGCTGGTGAAACAGCCGGATTCCCTTCTCGAACGCGACAATTTGTTCGCCCCGCTCCCCGGCTTTCGCCGCGGAGGCCGCTTCGTCGCGGACGCTTTCCGTTTTTTGCGCAATTTTCTTTACAGCCATACTGGCACGTGCACCTATATACCAGAATCACCCTTCCCGGCGCAACCGGATTCCGGAGCTTGTCGCCGCCGAATGGAAGTGCCCTATTCCTTGCGCTGTGTTCTTCATCTTCTATAGACAGCGAATCTATCCGGAAAGGCGTGACACTCCCTTCATCAAAGCCTACGTCAATGACGCCTTTCCGATGCCTCGAAGGGAGTCCTTGGCGCTGGCCGCGATGCGCAACAAATTGAAGAGGGGAGCGGCGGATTCTCGCGTCGTGGCGATAGGGCATTTCCTGAGTGTGGCCGACGCCCGAATGCGGCGCTCTTCTCGCTCTTGCCCCTTCGTTATGATGGAACGTTGAGTACTCTCTACTTCATTCGCCACGGTCAGGCCGGACCGCGGAACAGCTACGACGCTCTGTCCGAACTTGGCCGTGAGCAGGCCCGTCTGCTCGGCCAGTACCTCGCCTCGCAAAACCTCGTCTTCTCCTCGGCCGTTTGCGGCGGACTCATCCGGCAGCGCGACACCTCGGCTTTCGTAGGTGAAGCTTATGCCCGTGCCGGAATCCCTTTTCCACCAGTCGTGGAGGACCTTCGGTGGAATGAGTTCGACCTCGATGCCGTCTATCGTGAAATCGCGCCGCAAATCGCTCTGGAAGACGCGGAATTCAGCCGCGAGTACGAGGCGATTTTGCTCGCGTCGTCCGACCCGTCGAACCCCGTTCACCGCACCTGGAATCGCTGCGACATCGCTGTTGTCCGCGCATGGATAGAAGGGCGCTTCACTTCGGTCTCCGAAAGCTGGCAGGAATTTCAGGTGCGGGTGCGATCGCCGCTGACGGAACTCTGTGCCGCCGAACCGGGCGAAGCGCTCGCGATTTTCACATCGGCGACTCCCATCGCCATTTGGGCCGCCCTCGCGCTCGAACTCGGGCCGCGCGCGATCATGCGCCTCGCCGGAGTCGCATACAACACTTGCCTGACCACGCTCCGACTTCATCGCGGGGAGCTTTCGCTTTTTACGTTCAATGGGACACCCCATCTGACCCATCCCTCCCAGCGCACCTTCAGGTAAATCAGGCACCCGCCGCCCTGCTGAGTCCCTTCGGACGGCCTTGCGCCTGCCGCCTGTGGTAGCGTAGCCGGCAGCCGTTGCAGCGGAACGGGAACATTCCTGCCGTTCGGCAGAGAGCGTCGGTGAACCCTCGGGGTCTCGACCGGCCTACCTTGTTCTCCCGGCAGCGCGGGCATCGGGTCCGGTCCCTTGCGGAGCAGATGATCCCGAAAAGATACATCCCGAACCAACTCGCCACCGCCATTGCCGGAAGTGCCAGTATCCAATACTCCATCTCATTTAATAATAGCGGTCTTTTCCGGAAATGCTACGAGTAATTGGGGATTATTGCAGCATTCGGCGGGCGCCTGTGAGTTATGCGCGGTGACAAGCGGTGCTACCTCGAATAACGCAATTGAATTGCCTTGCAATATTTTGCAGGGCCGCGAGAGAAGGACCGAAAATTATCCCTGCGCGGGACGCTCGAAGTTGAACATCCAGTTGATGCCGAACTGATCCGTCAGCGTCCCGAAGCGGGCGCCCCAGAAGGCGTCGTGCAGGGCCATCGTGACCCTTCCGTTCTCCCCGATCTCGCTGAAGAGCCGTTCGATCTCCTCCTCGCTCTCGCAGTTCACGCAGACGGAGAAATTGCTCCCTTGCGCGAATGGCACGCCGGGCATTGTGTCCGACGCCATTAGAATCGTCCTCGGTTTCGCGAGATTGGCGTGCATGACTCTGCCCTTCGCTTCCGCGGGAACGTCGCCAGGCACATCTGAATAGGACACGATGCGCAACTCCGCGTCCAGACACTTTCCGTAAAACGTCATGGCTTCGCGGCAGTTTCCGTCAAAAATCAGATAGGTTGTGAAGGCCGTGACCGCTTTCATGATCGAACCCTCCTCATGGTAACATCGGTTTCCTTGGAGAAAGCCCCCGTGATAGTCATTGAGAGTGTTGATTCACTGCGTGCGCTGGCCGGCAGCGAGGTCGCCGTCAGCGAGTGGATGCCCGTCGAGCAGGCGCGCATCGACCGTTTCGCCGAAGCGAGCGGCGACCACCAATGGATCCACGTCGCACCGGAACGCGCGGCGCGCGAATCGCCCTACGGGGGAACAATCGCGCACGGTTTCCTGACGCTCTCCCTTCTTAGTCAGTTTCTGCACGCGTCTATCGAGTTTCGGGGCGAGTTGGGCCGCGCGATAAAGATGAGCATCAACTATGGATTGAACCGTGTCCGATTTCCCGCGGCGGTACGCAGCGGTTCGAAGATCCGTGCCCGCTTCACACTTCAATCCTGCGAGGACATCGCTGGAGGAATCCAAAACACCTGGTTGGCGATTGTTGAACAGGAAGGCTCGCCGAAGCCGTGCATGGCCGCCGAGTGGGTGGTTCGCTCGTACTTCTCCTGAACGCGGCCGGCGCGGTCCGGAGCCGCCGTGGGGCGCGCCGGGTTCCCGCTCATCGTCAGTCAGGCGGAACCCGTTGGGAACGCTCCCATGCACTCGGCCATTCCTTTTCCGCAAAGGGCCTTCTTTTATCGCGCGCCGGGAAGCGATGCGGGCCGCCAGGCTACTCCTCCGTGGTACTTTAACGTTATATTGCCTGAGAACAGACCGAAGCGCGTCACACTCAAGGACCTCGCCGCCGACTTGGGATTGAGCCCGATGGCCATTTCCAAAGCGCTGCGTGGACATAGCGATATCGGCGAGCAGACGCGCGCCCGCGTCGCCCGCCGCGCGTCTGAAATGGGATACCAGGCTAATCAGGTGGCCCGCCAACTGGTCAGCGGCCGTACCCGGTTGATCGGGATGGTGGTCCCGAGTCTGGCCACCTCGTTCTTCCCGAAGATCGCCGAAGGAACGGCGCAGTGGCTTCGCCGGCAAGGCTACCATCTTCTGATCAGTTCGACGCAGGGCGACGCCGGAGTGGAGGTCGAGCAGGTCCGGTCGTTCCTCTCGCACCGTGTGGACGCTCTCATCATCGCTCCGAGCGGGCCGATGGAGAGTCCCTCCGAGTTCGAATATATCCAGAGCCACGGGCCGCCCTTCGTACTTGTTGGCCGCGGTGTTCCCGCGTTTCCCGTGAATTTCGCCGGAAGCGACGGCGTGGGCATCGGCCGCATGGCGGCTGAACACCTGATCAGGCAGGGATGCCGCCGGATTGCGCACATCGCAGGCCCCGCCGTGGCGGGCAGCCGGCAACGCGAGGCCGGCTACCGTGCTGCGCTCGGCCGGCATGGGCTGAAAGCCGAGGCAACGCTCATTGCCATGGGAGGCGACTCGGCCGAGGGCGGCTATGACGCAGCCGCCCGGCTATTTCGGCGGCCTCTCTGCCCGGATGGCATAGTCTGCTACAACGACGTCGTCGCGGCTGGCGCCATGACATACCTGCTCGAAGCCGGCATTCACATTCCAGACGAAGTGGCGCTCACCGGGGTTGGCAACTTGACGTTTTCCGGCGTCTTCCGCGTGCCGCTCACTACCATCGAGCAATCGCCCTTGGACATGGGAATTGGCGCCGCTCAACTTGTCCTGCGTCTCATAAGCGCGCCCGCGGCCACACCGGCGCGAATCCTGATTCCTTCGCTCCTCATCGAGCGCGCCTCCTCGCAGCGGCGCGCGATCCACACCGGCGCTAAGGCAGGTTGACCCAGATCGGCGAACTCCATGCCAGGTTCCCGTCCGCCTGCTCTGCTCGCACGTAGTAATATTGCCCCCCTGACGGTTTCGCCGTGTCACGGTAGGTAATTGCGTAGTCGCGTGCGTTCGGCGAGAACTGAGCGATGTACTTGCCGCCGCGAATGATGCTGACCTTGGAGAGCGGCCCGGTCCCCCGCACCCGGAGTTTCATCTCTGGAGCCTCGGCGGCTTGGAACTCCTCGCCCATGAAGTGCCCTCCCATTGAATACTCAAGCAGGATGTTGTCCGTCGCGCCGTACGTCCGGCGTCGTCGAATCGCTTCGATAATGCCCGCGCGGCTGGAGTCGGCCGAGTAAACCATCGCGAATGAAAGATGCGTCGACGTGTGATCGGAACTGGCTATCACGCCGATGCGGACGCCCTTCTCCCAAGCCCTCCAGAGAAATCCGCCGGGGTTGAAGTCGTTGCCTCCGCCGAACCCGCCCCTTGGTTTGTGCGCCCCGGGCGCGCCCTCGTGCTCATAGGAATCGCGCGCGCCCTGAAAGATCTCGGCCACCGGCTGAACTCTTTCGTCCGTTTCGGTCCAGTCGTTCCCCTGGCTCGTCGCTAGGGTGTGAGGAATCGCGATGCCTCCGCTCTGCCTGACGCTGTCGTATAGCAGTTGCGTGTCGTTCCTGGCCAGATCACCGGCGATGATCGCGTAGGTAGACCAATGCTCGGGCATGTCGGGCCGCGTGAAGAGCTTCACGATCGGAATATTCCGCGTGGCATGGATGATGTTCTTGTGGCCTTTGGGCCAGTGCGGCGTTCGCTCGTAGCCGAACAGCGAGCTATAACGGCCCGGCACATGGTACATCTCCGTCACTTTTTGAATGAGCCACCACCAATACTCCGAGTCGCCTCCCGCGCTGTGATCGGTGATGGCGCCATAATCCATACCCGCCGCGTCGATCATGTAGCGGAAAAAATCGATGATGGATCCGTCGCTTCTCCCGCCGCTGTCTGTGGAAAGTTCCGTGTGGCGGTGCAAGTCGCCCTTGAAGAGGCGGAACGTGCGATCGTTCCAAGTGATGCGTACGTCGCGAAGCGCTTTTACGTCTCCGGCCTCGGACACCGGATCGATAGCGCCTGCGGCTGAATCCGGGGCCGCGGGATCGCGTGGAGACAGCACATACGGACGGGGCTTCGAAATCGGCGTGAGCACCGCCGACCAGATTTGGTTCTGCGCGGGCACATGGATCTGCGTGTCGTCGCGATGATCGGAATGCCACAGCATCCAGAACTGCCCGTTCGGTGCTCCCGCTCCCGCGACATTGGAACTCATCCGGTCCCGGCTCCGCGGCATTTCCGAAGCGGGAATCCACTCATCGCCGTCGTAGTGCGTTATAAATGAGCTGACGTATGATCGCACGCCCATCGCCGTGGGCGTGCGCGCCGAATCGACGGCCCACGTCCAGGTCGTGTAGCGGCTGACACGGTGCTGGAACAGCAGCCACACGCGGCCGTCTTGATCGGAATACAGTTTCGGATTTACAATCCAGTTTTCCTCGCCCGGAATCATGGCGGTCGTGAGCGCTTTTGCCGGCTGTAACCACTGCCCGTGCTGCCGCACTGCCATCCGCAGCGCGCGCCGGTCGCCGATTCGCGTTCCCGTTTGTTTGACGCCCAGGCTCCGTCCCCCCACATCCTTCGCCCAGTTCACGCCGGCATCGACGTAGGCAATCCAAAGCCGGTCCTGCTTGTCATAGACTGCGGTGGGTGCTATCTCCCCGGCCGGCGAATTGGCCACGGCAATCTCCTCCGACCACTCGGCGCCCCGCATGGTCCTCATGAACACATCGTAGTTGCCGTTCCGGTAGCTATCCCAGACTACCGTCGCATGGCCGGCGGAATTCACGGCGACCACCGGCGCCCAATCGTTGCCCGGGTGCGACGTCACCTGCCGGGCCTCGCTCCATCTGGCGTCCTCGCAACTCCTCAGGAAAATGTCTGATTGGCCATCCCTGAAGCCCTGCCACGCCAGCCACAACTTGCCATTGTTGCCCGCGATGAAGTGGTGATTGATATCGGAAAGAGGGTGATCCGTCAGCCGCGTAATCTTGCCCCACACGCCGTTGTCCCAGTATGTGGAGTATAGATCCCAGTTCGGCCGTTCCCCGTCGCCGCGCGGATACCCGGTTTGTTGCGACCAGACAAACCAGGGCCGTCCCGCGCCGTCGATCGCTACTTGCGGCATGGAGACGTCACCCTCCACGCCCGGAACCGGGAAGCCTGCGTACCAGTGGCCACCTGAGAACCGGCGTGCGTGGATCTCGTCCCGGAGTCCGCTGTAGGACGCCCACGCCGCCCACACGTCGCCATTCTTGGCGACCGCTACCGACGGAAAATCGTTTTGGCGGGCCGTGTCGCCGAGCGGCAGCACGCCGGTCATCCACGCCGTCCGGCCGCCTGGGCCCACCTGATTCAGCGCGGGGCCGGGCGTATTCGGAGCATCCAGGGCCAGCGGTGAGACCTGCCCGAAGGCCACACCGGTCAGAAGGAAGATGGAGAGGCGCATCAAAGATATAGTTTCAACCCAAATTGAACCTGGCGGGGGTTGTTCGCCTGCGATCCGATTACACCGAAGTTGCCGGTCCCAAAACCGAGACCAGGCAGACCGAAGTTCGGTGTGTTCGTCAGATTGAAAAATTCCGCGCGAAATTCGACGCGCCGCGCTTCGCCAAAGGGAAACTCCTTGAAAAGCGAAAAATCGAGATTGCGCTCGCCGGGTGCGCGGACATTGGGGAGCGTCCGAGGTCCGTTGCCGAACGTGAACGGCGCGGGTTGCGAGAACACCGCCGTGTTGAACCACTGTGCCAGTCTGTCGGTGGTCGACCGTCCGCCGGGCTGGGCCGGGTTGCCGTTGACGTTAGGCCGCAGCACTGAGGAGAACGCGCCGCTGCTGTTCGGCGCGGTAATCGGCAGCGCCACTCCGGTGGCGACTGTCGCAATCCCGTTGATCTGCCAATCGCCCAGCAGGTGACTCACCCCCGCGGGCCAGGAACCGCCCCAACGGCGTTTCCTGCCGAACGGCAAGTCGTAGAGATAACTGAACACGAAGCGCTGACTGATATCCTGGGGCGACACGGCCCGTTCAGCCCGCCGGTTGAAAGCGTCCTGATGTGCCGAGTCCAGCCCGCCCGCGCCGACACCCACGTTGTCGTCGATCATCTTTCCCGCTGTGTAGGAGAGAAGGAAGGTCGCTCCTTCGGAAAAGTCCTTCTGCACCCGCAACTGGAGGGCGTGGTAGCTGGAGCTCGAAGACGTGGGCCTGAAGTTGGTTACGTTTCCGTATTGGGGAAACTGGCGGAGAAGCTGCCCGCGCGTAACCTCCGCGCCGGCGAATGCGCCGCCGCGAATCAGCCCTAAAAACGGGTTGGGCACGCGCTGCTGGAGTCCCGCGCCGAGCGAGAGAAACTCCGGCCGCAGCTGGTTCATCTCCCATCCGGAATCGGTGAGCTTCGTCCCTTTGTTCCCCACGTAGGCGGCTTCGGCCGCGATCCGTCCTGGAAGTTCACGCTGAAGATTGACGTTCCACTGTTGCGCATACGACGAGCGGATCGAAACGCGGTCAATCGAATCCGGCTGATTCTGGCCGATGTTCGTAAGGAGCCCCAGCCGGTTCCCGGTGGGTAGGGTCAGCCCTTGCGGGAACGGATTGCTGATTAGGTTTTCCGGGCGAACCCCGTCGATGGACGTCACCCAAGGCGATTGCGTGGAGAATCCTTCCGATCCGCGCGCGTTCCCGGCCATCCCTACGTACGGCGGGTAGAACATGCCGTAGCCCGCGCGCAACGCCGTCTTCGTACCGAGGCTGTACGCAAGTCCGAATCGCGGGCCGAAGTTGTTCCTGTCGGTTGGGTAGTGGCTGCCGCCGTCAACACCCTGAAACCGGACTCCGCCTTTTAGCGACGGGATGCCCGCCGCCTGGGCGATCGGGGAAGGCGCGTCGTAGTCGAACCAGGTGAGCTGGTTGAACCGGTCGCGCTTACCGCCCTCAAGGTCGTAGCGGAGGCCGATATTCAACGTCAGGTTCCTGGCCAACTTGAAATCGTCCTGTATATAGAGGCCCGTGTACATGTTCGAAGTAAAGACGCTCGGCTCTATCTGCACGAACCCGCTGCCTCCTGTTCCGAGTAGCAGGCTGGCCAAACCATCACCCAGATTCGCCGCCGCCACGTTCGGATTCGGCCCCTGCGTGAAGCCGCGATTGAACTGGTAGTTTCCGTTGGTGTTCTGCTTGAGATTTGACCCAACCTGATTCAGTCGCTGATCGAGCCCGAACTTTACGGTGTGGCGGCCCTTCACCACCGTGGCGCTCCCGGCGAGCGAATAGGTCTGGAACACCTCGAGCGGCGAGGAGAAAACCTGGCCCAATTGGTTGTACCCGGCAACGTTGAAGACCGGGAACCCGATCGGCCGTCTGGTCTGCGCCTCGATCGACCGGGGCATCCCGAGATTCGCGAAGCTGAAGTCCTGCTCCACCGGTGGCGGAGCGTCCTGCTTCACGGTAGTGAAGCCGGCACGGACGTTCAACACCAAGGAGGGCGATTGGACCCGTGTGTAGTCCAGCCGGCCGTTCCAGCTCGGGATCTCGTAGCCATTCGTCTGGAATCCGGTGAAGGCGATGTTGCGGTAAAAGTTCGGTTCCGTGCGAACCGACCGGCGATAGCTCACCCCGCCGAACATTCGGTTGCGCTCGCTCGCGTTCCAGTCCAGTTTGGTATCGAGCTGGTTGACGTCGAGCGGGTCCGACGCTTGGGCGAAGTAGTTGTTCACACCACTGCATGCGTCACCCGGCTGATTCGGCAGTGGGAAGAATTCCGCTACCTTGGCTCCAACCGGATCGAAGCGCGATGCCGGCACGCGCGCGCCTGGGAAAGCGTCGCGGAGGAAGCCGCCTGCCGGATTGGCCCGCGTCGAAAACGGATCGTAGATCTGGGCGGCAAGGCAGGGTGCGCCCACCCTTTTCTGGGACTGCGAGAAATCGCCCCGGCGCTCGAGTTGTGTCGGAAACGTACCGGTGAACGTGGAGGCCTGGCGTTGCCGCAGCCCTTCGTAGTTGGCGAAAAAAAAGGCCTTATTGCGCACAATCGGTCCGCCGCCGGCCACGCCGAACTGATTCCGTTTGAAGCTGGGCAATCTGGCGCCCGCCCGGTTGGCAAAGAAGTTGTTCGCGTCAAGCTTGCTGTTCCGCAGGAACTCGTAGAAGACTCCGTGGAACGCGTTCGTGCCCGAACGCATTACCATGTTCAACACGCCGCCGTTGGTGCGTCCGTACTCGGCGGCGTAGCTGTTGGTCTGGACCTTGAATTCCTGAAGCGCATCCGGCGAGGGGAAAGCAGCATAGGAGAGAAATCCGTTGCTCGCGGGCGGCGAATTGCTGACGCCGTCCAGGAACAGATCGTTCATGTTCGCGCGGCCGCCGTTGATGCGGAAACTCGATGCGCGATTGAACTGGTCGCTGAAGCTCGAACTGGGAGTGAAGCCCGGCACGAGGTAGGCCAGACGAAGCGGATTGCGCGAGTTGAGCGGCATGTCGAGAATCTGCTTTGACGATACAACCGTGCCGAGAGCCGCCGTGCCGCTTTCAACTGTGGGCGCCGCGGCCGTCACCTCCACCGATTCCGCGACCTCGCCGACTTCGAGAACAAAATCCAGCCGCGCTACCTGACCCACCACGAGTGTCAGCCCGGCCCGCGTCGTGGTGCGAAAGCCGTCGCGGCGCACCGATACACGATAGTTACCCGGCGGCAGAAGCGTTACCGTGAAGTAACCGGCCTCGTTCGACGGGGCTCGTCGCTGCAAACCCGTATCGACTCCCTGGACCAGGATTTCCGCGCCCGGAATCACGGCTTCCGATTGATCCGTCACGCGGCCCGTCACCTGGGCGGTTGGAGTTTGAGCGGCAGCGAGCGCCGCCAGACACAGAGCAAAAACGATAATTCGCATGGCCGTATTACAGTACACTTTAACGTTATAGTCAAGCCTGCGCTTCCTGCGTCAAGGCCGGACGCTGTGGCCGGGTACGTCACCCTGCTGCAATGCACCTCAATATCCCGGATGTTGCCTCATCCAAGAGCAATCCGGAAGCGGGCGCTTTACGGGAAACGTCACGGGCTGGGCTGGACCGTGGTCATGATGGGGACAGATCCTCAGTTCGATACGCTCACCTTGATTCCATAGGGCGGGAGAATCTTGGCCCGATCCACGTTCGCGGGAGGTGCTGTGAGCAGTACCACCGGCTTGCCACCTAATGCGTCCAGAACGGTAAGTACCTTCTGAAACGGCACTCGAGCGTCGGCCTTTACATAGACGGTCTCTGCAGTCAGGCTGCTCAGCGCGGTGAGCTCAATAGGTTCGATGCCGGCAAACAATGCCCCGTCTGCGGTAATGGCTACTACCGTTGCATGTTGTTCGTCGGCCGCCCGCATTACCACCGCATGATTCGCAACGGGCATCCGAACGGACACACCTTTCCGTGGGATGGGCTTCGCGGATTCCTGCGCACCCGCCGCGCAAATCAGGATTAATGCAGCTACACAGACCTCAATCAACTGTTTCATCGTTTAGAATCCTTTCTGAATCTCTGTCTTCGCCTGATCGCGTTCCAATTCAGCTTTGAGCATCCGGAGACACATTTCTCGTCAATGAAACGGGCTATCTGTTTCATTCCTCCATCGTCGATATAACCCCGGGGAATCCCACCCGGGGCCCGCCCCGGTTTCTCATGCAAGGCGGTTCCGGGGGCCTCCCCTCATCGGCTACTCGGCCACGGAAAAGCGCCGTCTTTCGCCGGCTCTTTTATTCGAGTGCACACTCAAAACATCAACTTCAACGCGAATTGTACGTCGCGAGGCGGATTCGCCTGATTAGTAATCACTCCAGCAGCCGGTGACCCGATCGAAGTATTAGGCAGACCAAACTCAGCGCGGTTGGCGATGTTAAACGCCTCGGCCCTGAATTGAAGCGTGAGGCGCTCATAGAGCGGGAAGTTCTTGAACACGGAAAAGTCGACGTTGGCCGTTCCCGGACCTCGTAGTCCGCTCATGAACCGTGGCGTGTTCCCGAATGCATAGGGTGACGGCGCGGAATAGGCGAGCGAATCGAAATACTTGTTAATGCGGCTCGCGATGCGCCCCTCCAGTTCGCCCGTGCGCCCGCCGGTCCAGTTCGGCCGCTGCGGGCCACCGAAATTGAACAGCGTATTTGACGACATTGCGAGGCTCAGGGGGACGCCCGTGCGGAATGTGGAGATACCGTTGATTTGCCAGTTTCCGAAGACCGCGCTAGCCAGGCCGCGTTGGCTCAGGTAGCGCTTGCCTTTTCCAAACGGCAACTCCCATACGCCATTGATGGCCGCGAAGTGCGGCGTATCGTACGATGCCACGGATCGCTCATTGCGCCGGTTGTTGAAGTCCTGAATGCTGTCGCCCGCAAAGGGTTCGCCGGGGAACCCCGTCGTCGTGGCCGCGACGTCGTCCATGAGCTTTGAAAAGGTGTAGGAGAACAGCAGGCTGAAGCCTCGCGAGAAGCGCCGTTCCACTTTTCCCTGTAGGGCGTGATACGTGGATGCTCCGTACGAAATGTTGCCGATGGTCACGCCGCTGAACTGCGGATACGGCCGCAGCAACTGATTGCGGGCCACGTTGGCGGCGCTCACCGCGCCAGTGGTGATGCGGCCGGCGAAGGGATTTGGAACCTGGTCGCGCAGACGGTCTCCGAGCGACAGCAAATCATTCGGAAGTGGATTCGCGTTCAAGTTGCCGAACAGATGGAGGCCACGGCTGCCGGCGTAGGCGAAATCGAAAAGGAAGTTGCCTGGCAGGGTGCGCTGAACATTGAAGTTCCACTGCTGGGCGTAAGGATTGATGCGGCCGCGATCCATGCCCGTGACGTTCTGCCCCAGCAGTGTTCCGAGTCCCGCGCTCGCGCCTGTGGCGCGGATGAAACCCGTCGGAAATGGATTGGACAGGTAGGCCACCGGAGTTATGCCGTCGAGCGTGCCCACCCATTGCGTCTGCGCCTGGTAGCCGCTGATGGGAACGGCTGCCCCGTTATAGCCGCCGCCGGTGATGGGAGCGAAGAAGATTCCGTAACCGCCGCGTAACACGGTCCCCTTACCGAGGCTCAGGGCGAAGCCGAAGCGCGGCGCGAAGTTGTTCGAATCGCGTTCAAACGCACCACGGCTCAGCCTTCCCACACCCGGGAAAGCCAGCCCGCCGCGCACGGGAAACGCCTGCGTACTGAGAGGAGACTGGCTGGAATAATCGAAGTTGGTGTGGCGGTTATACCGCTCTGTCCAGGGAAAGTTCTCGTCGTACCGCAAGCCGAGGTTCAGTGTCAGCCGCCGGCTCACTTTCCAGTCGTCCTGAAGGTAGACGCCGTAATAGCGAAACAAGTGATTTTGCCCCGGACCGTCGCTGTTGATCTGCCCGCTGCCCGTGCCAAGCAGGAACGATGCAAAGGCGAGTCCACCCGTCGCGGATGCAACCACCGGATCCGGCCCCTGCGTGAACGCCGGCGAAAAACTGGCGCCGAACACCGCCTGCCCGTAGCGTCCCGTGGCGAGCCGGTTGATGCCGAAGTTGCCTCCAAACTTTAGGGTGTGGCTGCCGCGGATATTGGTGGCGTTGCCATACTGATGAAATGTCTCGTAGCCGTCGTGCAGCAGACCGCAGCTTCCCAGCAGACCTCCACCTGAATCCGGCGCTTGAATTGTTACGCCGAAGCCGGTGATGCCGACGTTGGGAAAACACGACCGCAAGGAACCATAGAGTTCCCCGAGGTTATTCGGCAAACCGAGTTGGCGGGGATCGTAGTCCAGGGCCGGGCCCTGGCGCTGAATCGAATATCGCAGGAAGCTCGAGCTAAGCTCCATCACCAGCGTCGGGCGTATCACGCTGTTGTAATTCAACACCATGGAACGCTGATTGAGTTGATCGTTGCCGAGCACGGGAGATCCTACGCGCAATTCGGGCGTGTCTCCATAGATTCGCGGCCGGTTGTGCGGGGTATTGTTCAGGGTGAAACGGCCGTAGATGCGCTGCGCGCCGGTGATATTGTGATCGACGCGCGCGGAGATCGTGTTCTTAATGATCGGCGCCGAAGGGTTGACCGCGAAGTTGCCGACCGCGGTGAACGGGTTGCCCGGCGCGTTGGGAAAAGGGAAGGACTTGAGAAGATTGCGCGAGACCGGGTCGAATCGCTGCAACGGGATGCGGTTGCCGGCAAAAGGCTGGCGTGTCGAGCGGCCCGGCTGCGCGGCGTTCGGCGCGTTGGTCAATGGATCGTAGATCGCCACTAGCGCGCCCGCGCCGTTTCGGCTTTCGCTGAAATCGCCCTCTCGTTCGCGCACCGTCGGCATCGTGCCGGTGCTGATCAACCCGCGCACCCAGCGCAGACCCTCAAAAGAGGCGAAGAAGAACGTTTTGTCTTTCCCGTTGTAGACCTTCGGGATCACCAGCGGTCCGCCCACGGCGGCGCCGAACTGATTGAACCGGAATGGCGCTTTGGGACGTCCGGCGCGGTTGATGAAGAAATCGTTGGCGGCCATCTTGTCGTTGCGAAGAAAATGGAACAAGGCGCCATGCAATTGGTTGGTGCCGGACTTGGTAACGAGGTTCACGACGCCGCCGGCGGCGTTTGAAAACTCCGCGCTGAAGTTGTTCGTCTGAACCTTGTACTCCTCGACGCTATCGAGCGACGGGAACATCGCCGGACCGTTAAATGCCGGGTTGGAATTTGCGCCACCGTCGAGCAGGAAGGAATTCTGGTTCGGCCGCGATCCGTTGATGGACACAAACTGGTCGTTGTACATCCCGTAGGCGAGTTCGCTGAATCCCCGCGAAGCCCTCACGCCCGGGACAAGGGTAGCGAAGCCGTAACTGTTGCGGCCGTTGGTTGGCAAATTCACGATGCGCTGATTCTCCATGGTGTGCGCAAGCGATGCCGACCCGGTATCGAGTGACACCTGCTGCGCCGTCACCGTCACCTGCTCGCTCACCGCACCCACTTCGAGGCTGAAGTTCATGGTTGCGACCTGCGCGACATCCAACTTGAAGCCGGACCGTGTCAGGGTGCGGAAGCCCTCCTTTCCCACCTGGATGTCATACATGCCCGGAGCAAGAAAAGGCAGGAAATAAAAGCCCTGTTCGCTGCTGGCGGTGCTTCGGCGGGCGCCGGTTGCGGTGTGCGTGGCGGTGACCTGAGCCCCGGCCACTACGGCCTGCGAAGAGTCTACGACGGTTCCGGCGAGTTGCGCCTTTTCAGTCTGCGCGGAAACAACGCCGCACCGGAGAACGGCGAGTAGTACGATACGATGGGAAAGCGTCATGCCAAAACCTCTTTCTCCGGGCTTTGTCTTCTTTGCGGCCGGATGCCGTCAGTGTACACCCAACCGCCCCCAGGCCCAAAACCAGATCGTGGGCGGCGTGGGCGGCAACTGGAAAAAAGCGCCGGCGGGACGCGGCTCAAGTCCCTGGGCCGGGACCAGCAAGCGTTCGACTCGGTAAGTCAACGCGGAGTTTCTGCTCCAAGGCTGCCGCTTCTGCCGAGGCTCGTTCGATAACCTGAATCGGGTGGAACATTCGGAGCCTCCGCAAACTGGAGCGCAGCGGATTCTCACGCGCGGCGCGCATCTGTCACGGCCGTGATACGCCCGCGATGCGCTGCGAGGGCGAGCGCGACATCGTGCGTGGCCATTACCAGTTCGACGCTTGTGACTTCCTTCCAGAACAGGTCTGTGGCGGGATGGATGGCATCGAGCATTCCGGGTTCCGTCGGCATCGGCTGCCGCGCGTTCAGTTACGGCCGCATCAATCTCGGCGATCTCGAGCGAAGCGGCGAGTGCCGGGAATGTCGCGCGTCGCAGCGCCGTTTCCTTGTCTTGAGGGTTCGCGCGGTGTCGCGGCCTCACTGTCACGAACGGCCCGCCGTGGTGTCCTCAACCCGGCGGGACCGCTTCCAGACACTCGGCTATTTCCTTCTCCGTGACCGCCCCTTCTTTGATCACCCGCCAGTAAGGCTCGGTGATGTCCACTGTCGTCGCTCCCTGGCCGGCGCAGACCCCGCCGTCGAGTACAAGTTCCACGCGGCCGTCCATGGTGCCGAACACGTCAATCCCGGTGGCGCACGTTGGATTCCCGGAAATATTCGCGCTGGTTGAAATCAGCGGCTGGTTCAGCGCTTCGATCAACATCGCAGCCACGCGCGATTTCGATTGCCGCAGGGCCAGGCGCCCCGTACCTCCGGTCACCTTCAGCGGAACCCTCGCCGACGCTGGCACAATCACCGTCAGCGGACCGGGCCAGAAGTGGCGCGTCAGCAAATAAAAGCGCCGCGAGAGTTCACCTGCCAGGTCTTCTACCATCAGTGCATCGCTTACGAGCAGCGGGAGCGCGCGGTTCAGTTCTCGTCCCTTCGCGAAGAAGACGCGATTCACCGCGCGGAGGTTGAACGGATCGGCCACCAGAGTGTAAAGCGCGTCTGTCGGAATTGCGATGACTTTGCCTGCCCGCACCGCCGCCGCCGCGCGCTCGATAACCTCCGGTTGTGGCTGTTCCTCATCGACCTCAACCAGATCCGTCGCCATCGCAAATCCTATCGGGGCCCGATCGCTTCCGCCACCTCGATCGCCATCTGATAGCGTCCAAAAGGCGCGCTGAGCTGCACGCCCTGCACCATATGCCGAACGCGCTCCACCATCTCGCGGGCGATCGCGACGCCCTCCGCGCGAGCCTTGTCCGCGTTATCCACCCCCCGCATCCTCTCCATGAAGGGTTCCGGCACGGGGACGCGAAGTTCGTTCACCATGAATTCCGCGTTGCGGTAGCTCGTGAGGGGCCAGATGCCCGCGATCACCGGGATCTTTAAATGCTCCGTATTCTTCAGAAAGGCTTCGAGCAAGTCCAGATCGAAGACCGGCTGCGTAACCACGTACTCCGCGCCGCCATGGATCTTGCGTTCAAAACGGCGGAGTTCCTCCTCCATGTTTAACGCGCCCGGATTCGCGCCGACTCCGATCAGCAGAGACGTCTGCGATCCGATGGGTGCGCCCCCGATATCGAGGCCGTGATTCAGGTTGTCGACAATGTGCACGAGGCCGATGGCGTCCACGTCGAACACGGCCGTGGCGTCGGGATAGGTCCCCATGCGCGGTGGATCGCCCGTGATGCAGATCAGGTTCCGGATTCCCGCGGCATGCGCGCCAAGCAATTCCGACTGGATTCCGAGAATGTTGCGATCGCGGCAGCAGAAGTGATTCACCGCCTCGATCCCGGCATCGCGCTGGATCAATTGGCAGGTGATTTGCGCGCTCAGACGCGCGCTGGCGCGCGGCCCGTCGGGAACGTTGATGCAATCGATGCCCGCTGCTGCGCAGAGCCGCGCGCCGGCAATCTCCTTCGATGCATCGACGCCGCGCGGAGGAAGGATCTCCACGAACGCGACGAACCTGCCGGCCGCAAGCTTCGCGCCGAGGTCCGATTTGAGGGCGACCGGAACCTTCTCCATCGCATGCGCTTTGGCCTTCGGCTCGCTCACCGTAACCTTTAACTCCCGCTGCCCGGGCTGAAGGGAGCGTGCCTCCGAACGAATCAGCTTGATGTGCTCCGGCGAGGTGCCGCAGCAGCCGCCCACGATTTTCGCTCCCGCCCACAGCAGGCGGCGGGCGTATTGCGACATGTACTCCGGAGAGGAGAGGTAGATGCTGCGGCCCTCCACACGTGAGGGGTGACCCGCGTTGGGCATCGCGCTCACCGGTTTGCGGGTAAACTGGACGATCTTTTCGACCGTTTCGAGCATTACCTTCGGACCCACGGAGCAGTTGGCGCCGATAACGTCGAGCTGCCATTGGTCAAGCTCGCGCGTGAATGCTTCCGTGTCCAATCCTCCGCGAATGCGCCCCTCGTCGTCGATCGTGACCTGCGCCACGATCACCATCTCCTCGCCGGCCGCCGCGCGGGTGGCTTCCACAGCCATCCGCAACTCGTCGAGGTTGTTGAACGTTTCGAGAACCACCAGATCGACGCCGCCCTCGAGTAGCGCTTCCACCTGTTCGCGAAAAATGTCGCGCGCCTCCTCGAAGGACAAAGATCCGAGCGGTTCGAGGTGGGAACCGATCGGGCCCAGAGCGCCCGCGACAAAGGCACCCATGCCGCTCGCCGCCTCCCGTGCGAGCCTCACTCCCGCCTGGTTAATGGCGTTTAGTCTCTCCGTCAAGCCGAAACCGGCCAGCCGCAAACGGCTTGCGCCAAACGTATTAGTTTCCAGGATCTCCGCGCCGGCGTCCGCGTACTCCCGGTGAATCCCCCTTACCATGTCCGGCGAGGAGAGGTTCAACTCGTCGTAACACCGGTTGATGAAGACTCCCCGGGAATAGAGCATCGTTCCCATGGCTCCGTCCGCTACGAGTACACGGCTAGCAAGATGTTGGCGAAATTCTTTGGCTCTGCTGGGCAATCTCCTCAATTCTACCGCACGCTCCAGGCCCGCTCCCGGCGCTGGCGTGCCCGTCTTGCCTCGATGTCCCTAACCCGGCGTAGCCGGAACCAAGCAAGACCCAAACGCCGAAGTTGGATCCTTCCCGAAAAGTACACCAAAAGCTATCAACATTGGCTCCGGCGCATACCGCGGATGATTTCCTGCCAGAAACGTGCAGAATCCAGATATTGAGGAACCAACCGGCCGGGGATGGACCTTCACCTTTCCCCTCCTTTCGAGAGCCGCACCTTACGTTGGGCGCGCAGTCGCAGACTCCAAGCCGGACTACATGTGCTCTGTCGGACCCGGGTGTTCGAAAATGGCGCACTCGAATGGCGAACGCGATCGTTGCCGGTCAAAAATGTCCTCGAACGCTACGGCTCAGCCGGCTTGCTTCCGCAGTTGTTGCGCCGCGAGCAGAACCGGATCCCATACCGCGGCGAAGGGCGGCGCGTAGGCCAGATCGAGATGCTCGAAATCTTCTAGCCGCATGAGGCCGTGGAGCGCCGTCGCAATCACGTTAATCGCCGCATGCACTCCGTCTTCGCCTGTTACAGTTCCGCCCAGCAAGCGTGTCGTTGCGAGGTCTGCGATCAGCTCAACCGAGATCGGGCGGCCTCCCAGATAGCGCGGTTTGGTCATTGCGCTGATTCGAGCCGAGGCGGGCTGAAATCCGTTTCGCCTCGCCTCGGCTGCCGACAGGCCGCAAATTCCAATTCCAAGGCCGCCGACGCTGACAATCGACGTTCCCACAACGCCCGGAAACCGCTCCCTTCCGCCGGCCGCGTTCGCGCCCGCCACACGGCCCATCTTGTTCGCCGTTGTCCCCAGCGGAATCCAGGCCGGACGGCCTGAAACCAGGTGAATGGTCTCGGCGCAATCGCCTGCGGCGTAGATCCCGTCGATGTTCGTTCGCATGCGCTCGTCCACCCGGATGGCTCCGGTGCGCCCGATCTCGACTCCTGCCTCCGAAGCCATTTCCACGTTAGGCTTAAGTCCCGAGGCTGAAATCGCCAGGTCGAAACCGGGGACGTCTCCTGATCCCCCTTCAGGTGCCCGGGCATTGAAAATCAGATCGACGCCGAACCTCTCCAGGTGCGCGCGGACCGTGGTGGAGAGACCGGCGTCCTCCCTGTGGAGAACGTTCCCTGATTCCTCCATCAGCGTGACGCGCACTCCGCGGCGGCGCAACACGTCGGCGAGTTCGAGTCCGATGTATCCGGCGCCGATTACGAGTGCCCGCTTCGGATTTCGATCGAGGATCAGCCTCTTGAGCCGTTCGCCGTCCTCAAGCGTGTGGAGCGTGATGCCCGCCGATGCGGGGCGTGCGCCCGTGGCGATGATCAGCCGGTCGTAGCGGAGACGTTCTCCGCCTTCGACCACGATCTCGCGCCGTCCGTGCGAAATGGCGATCGCACGGGCATTCGTGCGCACCTCGATGTTTCGTTCCTTGCGGAAATACTCGGGCGTGTAAACCGTCAACTGCTCCGCGCTCCGCACCCGTCCGTCAACCAGAAAAGGCAGGCCGCAAGCCCCATAGGAGATCACAGGTCCCTTTTCGAGTACGGTGATTTCGAGTGAACGATCGGAGCGCCGGGCGCGCGCGGCAGCGCTCAGTCCGGCCGCCACCCCGCCAATCACGACAAGGCGCACGGGGAACGCTATGCCTTCTTGCTGCTCTGCACGAAGCTGAGGATGTCGAAACGCTTGATTTCGCGGTCCGGAAAAAAGCTGTTGACGGCGTGCTGCTCATCGCCGAAGATCTCAAAAATCGTGGCGAGTTTCGTCATCACGAGTAATTCGATGGTACGTTTGCTCAGGTTGAGCAATTTCGCCACGCCGTCCACCTTTTTCAGCGTCGTAGCCGCCATCACCAGAGCGCCAAGTCCCGTGGAATCGATGTAGTCGACCTCGGCGAGGTTCAGAATGATCCTCAACTTCTTCGCCGCCGCCAATTCGTGTACCTGCTCGCGCAGCACGGTCGCCTCGGGCCCCACAGTGATCCGGCCCTTGAGGTTCAGAATTGTGATGCCTTCTTTTTCGGTTCGCTGGATGTCCAAACTCATAATGAGGGGTCCTGGTGGCCGCTAGACCGGCATTTTGAAACCGATTCTTTCTTCGACCAACTCAGTCGCAACCATGTCGATCGCGTCCCATGGGCAACCATCGAGAAAAGCTCCATCGGGGCCTTTCGTCGTGCACTTCTTGCATCCGATGCATAGCACCGGATCGACCTCAATGTGCCCGAACGGCGGATGATCCTCGTCGGGGACCCAGTACATGCAGTCGCCTACCGGGCAATATTCCACGCACGCCGGAGATCCCGCGCAGCCCGTACAGCACTCGGTTATTACGGCAATCTCTTTGGGACGTTTCTTCCGGGGGGTCATGATCCCTTCGGACTTCGGCGTCATTTTTTCGACTACGGTGGGCATCAAACGAAGTATGCCACACTCATCGACTGCCCGACAAGAAGCAGGCAGGAACGGCAGGAACGGCACACAGAAGATCGATGGCCGCCCCCCCCTTCGCCACCACATCTCCGTGTGCGGACTCTAAACAGTCGTTTCCTGACAGGACTGCCCGAGCCGTGACAAGGAACGTGCAGGATGAGGTCCTCAAGAACCCCAAAACCGGCTTCCAGCGCCAATTCCTCCCGCCAATGCGCGCACCGAGAGCCTTAGTTGGCTTTCAGGCCTCGGCTCTTACCGCCCTTCCGTAACTCTGATTTCTCCGCAAGCCATGCGGTATCATGGTCCGTCGTGACCCGAAATTCCAGCACCCTTACCGTTGTCAATGCCGCCTCCCTGCCATGGGAGAAGCGTTTCAACGAACGTATCGGCAGGATCCTCTACCGCAAGAACCTCTTTACCGACCTCGAAACGGGCATGGAAATTCGCATGGTCAGGTATCCTGCGGGCATAGTCAATCCGCTCCACACGCACCCCCGTGCGCACGGAATGTACGTGCTTGAAGGCACGCTCGTGACTCACGAGGGCCGCTACCCGCCCGGGACATTTGTCTGGTTCCCCGAAGGCCCCGCCATGGAGCATGGCGCAAATGCGGGGGAGGATGTCGTCGTCCTCTTCATCACCAACAAGCCATTCGAGATCCATTACCGGGAGCCTGCAAATTGATTCTGACGGAACGCGAAGGCCCCGTCGCGATCATTACGCTCGACCGCCCCCATCGCCGCAACGCCCTGTCCCTCGAAATGATGCGGGCGCTGATCGGCGCTCTCGACGCCGTCCACCACGACCGCGAAGTTCACGCCGTCATTCTCGCGGCCGCAGGCAGAGTATTCTGTTCCGGACACGACCTTTCTGAAATGACCGCCCGCACCCTCGGCGACTACCGCGAACTGTTCGAGGTATGCACGGAATTGATGGCAAAGCTGCAATCGATTCCACAACCGGTAATCGCCGAAGTGCAGGGTATCGCCACGGCGGCCGGATGCCAGCTTGTCGCCACCTGTGACCTCGCCATCGCGTCCCAGGATGCGGGGTTCGCCACTCCCGGCGTGCGCATCGGGCTCTTCTGCACCACGCCCATGATTGCTCTCACGCGCGCCATCGGACGTAAGCGCGCGCTTCAAATGCTTCTCACGGGCGAGATGGTTTCCGCATCGCAGGCCGCCGAGTGGGGCTTGATCAACGCCGCCGTTCCAGCAGCGGAACTACGATCCCGGACGCGAAAACTCGCCGCGCTCATCGCGCAGGCCAGCACGCTCACCGTCAGGACAGGGAAGCAGGCGTTCTACACCCAGATCGACCTCGATCAATCGAAGGCCTACGCATACGCGAAGGAAGTCATGTCGATGAATGCGGGAGCAAGCGACGCGCAGGAAGGCATCTCCGCGTTTCTCGAAAAACGTGCGCCCTGCTGGAAAGGCAACTGAGGAAACGGAGAACTGATGCAAGGCCTGATGATGGATTTCCCGCTGACGCTGACGCATTTTCTCGAGCGCGCCGGGCGCCTTTTCCCCAAAAAAGAAATTGTGACGCGTACGCCCGGCGGCACGCACCGCTACACCTACGCGGACTTTCATGCGCGCACCCATCGCCTTGCGCACGCGCTCGATTCGCTCGGCGTCAGGCCTGGCGATCGTGTCGGTACGCTTGCCTGGAATCACTACCGCCACCTCGAACTCTACAACGCCATTCCGTGTTACAGCGCGGTGCTGCACACGCTGAACCTGCGGCTCGCTGCCGACCAACTCGCCTACATCATCAATCACGCCGGGGACCAGGTGATCTTCGCCGACGAGTCGCTGTTGCCGATTCTCGATCCCATCCGCGATCAGATCCCATGCGTTCGCCGGATTGTGGTTCTCGGAGAAGAGTACGAGGCGCTTCTCGCCGCCGCCCCCGCCGCGCCGTACGCATGGCCGCGCCTCGATGAGACCGCTGCCGCCGGCATGTGCTACACCTCAGGCACCACCGGAAATCCGAAGGGCGTCGTCTACTCCCATCGCGCCATCGCGCTCCACAACTACGCGCTCGCCATGGCCGACACGCTGGGCTTCTGTGAACGTGACACGCTCCTTCAGATTGTTCCCATGTTCCACGCAAACGGCTGGGGCAAGCCCCACGCGGCGGTCATGTGCGGCATGAAGATCGTGCTGCCCGGCGCGCAGCCGCAGCCGCGTGACCTCGCCACGCTCATCGAGAAGGAACGCTGCACGGTGGCGGGAGGCGTGCCGACAATCTGGATCGGACTTCTCCGCCTGCTCGAGCAGGAGCGCTTCGACCTGTCGTCGGTCCGGCTGTTCATCGGCGCCGGCTCCGCGATTCCCAGACAGTTGATCGCCGATTACGAGTCGCGGCACGGCATCCGCCTGGTCCAGCTCTGGGGCATGACCGAAACCACGCCCGTAGCGACGCTCTCCGTAATGAAGTCGGAGATGGACGCGTGGCCGAAAGAGATGCAGCTTACGCAGCGCGCGAAGGCAGGCTTCGCCGTGGCCGGTGTCGAGTTGCGCGCCATGGACGCCGAAGGCATCGAGCTTCCGTGGGACGGCAAATCGGCCGGCGAACTTCAGGTGCGCGGGCCTTGGGTCACCAGCGGCTACTACAACGACGATCGCAGCGCCGACGCTTTCGCCGACGGCTGGTTTCGCACCGGCGACGTCGTCACGGTGGATGAAGAAGGCTCGATCCAGATACTCGATCGCACGAAGGACCTGGTGAAGTCCGGAGGCGAATGGATCTCCAGCGTCGACCTGGAAAACGCCATCATGGCGCACCCCAAGGTGCTTGAAGCCTCCGTTATCGCCGTTCCGCACGAGAAGTGGCATGAGCGGCCGCTCGCGGTGGTGGCGCTCGCCCCAGAGCATCGGGGACAGGTCTCGCGCGAGGAAATTCTCGATTTCCTCACCGGCAAGGTCGCGAAATGGTGGCTGCCCGACGACGTTGTCTTCGTCGACGCGCTCCCGAAGACCAGCGTCGGGAAATTCAACAAGCGTGCCCTGCGGGCGCTCTATCCTGAATTCCCTCGATAGCGCACCGGACTTGAAACGTCTGCGTCGCCAGGGTGTGCGATCAAGTCTATCCAGGGTGCAGGTCAGCGCATGATCGGTCGGGGCCGGTCATGACCTTGAATAGCCTTATAAATCGCGGGCCGATGCCACCACTTTGAGGCGTGCGGGCCGTTCACTTGCCTTCCCTTATCTTATTGGTCCATGCAGCGGCATCGACGGTGTCCGGCCGTCCCGGCATGGAAGGATACCTCGCCGACGCGGCACCGCGCTTCCGAAGGCCAGCCCGGCAAATTCGACAAGCGGGCGCTCTATCCTGAATTCCCCCGGTAGCAGTTGGGGAATCTACAGCAGCCCCGAGCCCCATGGACCCCAGATCGCCAGCGTCAACGCTCTCTCATGACTCTCCGGTCCCACCGGAGACAGTATTGGATCGCCATAGAGGGTCACCGTACGCACTGATGACCGCCCATAAAGGTTCACAAACAGCGTTTGCCCATCCGGACTGAAGCAGGCTCCGGCGAATTCCAGCGTGTTCTGGATATTGCGCGCAAAATCAAATATTTCGCCCGAGCGTGTCAGCCCGCGCAGAAACTGAGCGCCCGCTCCGTCCTCGCAAATCACCAGGCCTCCCCGCGGGCTTACGGCTATATTATCCGGCAAGTCCAACTCATCGATCCCGGGCGACTCGTAAACCAGCGTGATGGATTCCTGACGGAGATCGAGAATCCAGATTTGCCCCAATGCCGCGTTGCCGCCATTGGTCGAACTGAAGTACATCTTTCCTTCCGTATACCAGATGCCTTCGAGGCGGCGGAAAATCGCACCGCCCGCGTCGAGTCCCTGCTTGAAGACTCCGGCCATGGTCACGCCGTTCACCACCACCGTCGGCGGAATCGGATCCGGAACCGGAATCGGCACCCAGCTTATGGCGAGCGGCGTCCCGATCGTCTGTCTGGTTGCCGTCTCGTAGCCTGCCTTCGAATTCACCTTCAACATCTGCAAGCTGCCATCGGTGGCGGCGAGATCGCCCGGCTTCGTGGGCTTTCGAGCAGGCACAAAGCGGTACATGCCGGAGACATCGCCCTGGTCTTCCGTCAGATAGACAATACCGGTTTCCGGATCGACCGCGGCGGCTTCGTGCGCCATCCGCCCCAGCCGTTTCAGCGGCACGGCGGCTGCTGGATTTCCCGGCGTGGTGTCGACGGGAACTTCGAATACATATCCGTGATTCTGCGCCGCGCCCGTAGCCGCAACGGCCTCGAACGTCTCCTCGCAGCTTAGCCAACTTCCCCACGGCGTCACTCCTCCGGCGCAGTTACGCAAGGTTCCCACCAGACTCCAATGCTCCTTCACCTTCCGCCGCTTCCCGCCGGGCTCAACTTCGACCGAAGTCGTCCCGCCCGCGGTGTAGGCGTCATATGCCGCGGCGCGAGGGCCGAAGTCAGTATTCAGGGATCCGTTGAGGATTCCGGCCGATGTCGATGTGCTCCCCGCCGGACGCGGCCTCAGGCGCGAAGGCGCTTCGGAATCTTCGTGATTGCGGATAAGCAGGATATTGCCGTTCGGCAGAGTGAAAGCGCCGGTGCCGTCCATCGCCTTGGGAACGGGGAATCCGTCGTTCATCATGTCCCCTTCAAAGCTGACTACCGAGTACTGGAAACCCGTCGGCAGCGCAAGTTCATTCCCGGCCGGGATCAGATGTCCGTAGGCCGGAATGATGCGCGAACGTCCGCGTACCGCTGCGTCCGCCCGCGCGGAGAGACCGTGGAAGATACCGGCAAGGGCTGAGCGTTTCAGAAATTGCCGTCGGCCGAGTCCGTTTCCCTTTTCGTTCGACATGGAAATGCACCTCCGTGAGGGTTCTCAGAATAGACTGCAATACAGTAATGTACCTCACCTCGGTCGGCAGGGTGCTTTGGTGCGCAGCCGTTTTCGGCCGTCTGCCGCGCGAACCGCGGCCTTCCTCCCGCACAGTCACAGAGTTTGACAAATAATTTCCGCTCCATCCCGCCAAGTCCCTCCCTGCCGGCCCCACGGAAACCCGCCTCTCGGCGCAACCAAGCCAGGCGTCAGTTCGAGTCTATCCAGCTGAGACCCGAATCCGTGTTCTGCTCGACAAACTGGCGCCGTTTACGGCCGTAGTACTATCGATGGCATCATCCTGGATCTGTACGGACGCTGATCCGCCCGCCGACGGCCAGGACGATCCGTCTAACCACTTGAGCTTGTTGAATCGATCGCCAGCCTCCCCGTCGAAGCTGTTGGCAACGACGCCCCAGCGATTCGGACCCCAGTTCCACCAGACAAGAGCAAACCGTCCACACCGTCCAACGTTACAACGCCTGTTCCAGCCGCCTTTGTGCAGTAAAAGCCTCCGCCATTCACGTCTGCATAAACAGGAGCTCTCTTTCCGGTCGCGTATTGCACCTCGACCCGACGGCATTCGCCAGAATCCTGGACGAACGGAAGCCGGCGGGCTTGGCGGAATTCCAAAGGTGCGGGGTTTCGGGATGCCCCGCGGCGGCATCTCCCTAAGCCTTGATTTCCTCGAGTTGTTTCGTCGCGATTCCGACGGGGCGATCTATCGGAATGCCGGCGCAGGCGAGCAGGGTTGTGAGCAGATCCCCTTGATTTCCCTTTACATCCGGGAGGAAACGTCCCGTTTTGATCGAACCGCCGCCTTTGCCGGCAATCACGAAGGGAAGGTTTTCGCGGGTATGCTTGTTCCCATCCTCGAGGCCGGAGCCCCACATCATGATGCAGTTGTCGAGCAGGGTGCCGCCGGCTTCGCGCAGGCCGTGCATCTTCTTCACCATATAGGCGAACTGCGCGATGTTAAACTCCGTGATCCGGGCGATTTTGCGAACCTTTTCCGGGTCGTTGTTGTGATGGGTGTTCGAATGGTGCTGGTCGTTGAAGCCCAGTTCCGGATAGGAGGCCCCGTTTGGTGTAGAGCCAATGTAGGTGCTGACCCGAGTGGTATCGGTCTGAAATGCCAGGACGTTCAGGTCGCACATCACCTGCATGTACTCGCTGCGCTTCTCGCCTTCCGGGATCCTGATCTCGATCGGCGGCGAATCGGACGCGTGACGTTTGCTCGAGCGGGCGCCGGCCTTCTCCAGAACCGCCTCTTTGTGGCGATACTCGATGGCAGCGATGCGCCGTTCCACCGAGCGCACGCTGTCCAGATATTCATCGAGCTTCCGTTGGTCCGAGGAGGGCAAGGTACGCCGCAGGTCTCTGGCGCCGCCCAACACGATGTCCAACAAGCTCCGGTCCAGTGCACTCAGCGGCGATGCTTGACCCGCCCCGCCGGCCTGCTCCTGCTTGTTGAACAGGCGAGAGAGCACGTTCCGCGGATTGACCTCGGCCGGAACCGCCTGCGTCGGGGAACGAAAGCTGCAGTGCGAGTAGTAGGCCTCGTTCAGACCTTCCTGGTTCTCCTTCCAGGTTTGTGGCATCGTGGCCAACTCGAGCGACGGCAGGGCGGTGAAGGCCCCCACGTGGTTGGCGGCAATCTGATCGGCGGAGATGGCGATATTGATCTCGTTCCGCTTGTCGGCGGCCTGCAATGTCGCCGTAAGCCAAGTGGATAGTTCGAGCGCGTGCGGCGCCCCGTTGAAGGGAGCGATCGGTACGCCGGAGATCCCCTTCATCATCAGACACTGATCAAGGACGGGACGCAACGATTCCAGCGCCGGCGGCGGCGTTGAGAGAAAACTCTCCGCATTGGCCGGCCAGAACTGATCCATGATCACCCCGTGGGGCATGAACATGAAACCAAGGCGCACGGGCGGCTTGGTCTTGAGAGTGTCTGCCCAACCCAAGGAATCCATGAGCGGCAAGGCCAGGGAAACCCCCAACCCTTTCAGGTAAGCTCGCCGGTCAATTCTTTCGCGTTTGCTCATTGCTGCCTCCACTTTCTTCCACTCGCCGATGTGTAAAAGGATAACTCGTAATCACCCCGTAGATGAGCGACCGCATGCGGTACCCGTCCGCGGCGATCTCTTCCATCAGGTCGTCCACCACGATTTCGTCGTAGCCTTCCAGCTTTCGTCCCAGGGCGTAGGCCATCAGTCTCTCGAGCAGGTTGCGGGTGACGTTGCCGGTGCGGGCAGCGATGATGACTTTCAGATCCCGGGGGCCCGAAAAGCGGTGTCCATCGGGAAGCTCCCCGGCCGAGTCAATCGGCTGGCCATTGCTGTCCCGGTCGCGCCATCGCCCGATGGCATCGAACTTTTCCAAACCGAAACCGATCGGGTCGAGGATCTGATGGCAGTTGGCGCACACGGGATTCGTGCGGTGCAACTCGGTACGCTGACGAAGTGTCAGATTCGCGACAGTCGCCTGATCCTGCTTATCGAGGGCCGGAACGTCAGGCGGGGCGGCGGGCACGTGGTCGCCGAGCACCTGTTCCAGCACCCAAACGCCACGCTTCACGGGGCTCGTGCGGTTGGGGAACGAGGTTGCGGCGAGAACACCGGGCATCCCGAGCACCCCTCCACGATTGCCATCACTCAGCCGGACCCGCCGCATCTCGGGTCCCTTGACGGTTTTCTCGAAGCCGTAAATCGCTGCTACGGTTTCATTGAGATAGGTGTAATCACTGTTGACGAAACCGATGACGCTCTTGTCCTCGCGGACGATGCTCTCGAAGAACAGGCGGACTTCGTCATACATCGCCTGACGCATGGCAGCGGTCATTTGCGGAAACATCGCGGAATCGAAGACTTGCCGCTTCAACCCGCCGACGCTCAACCACTGCGCGCCGAAGCCGTCGAACAATGCCCGCGAACGGCGATCATCCAGCAAACGCTTCGCCTGCGCCTTCAGCTCCGCCGGCTCATGCAGCTTCCCGCTCTCGGCCAGCGCCATCAGTTCTTCGTCGGGCATCGTGGCCCATAGCAGATACGACAAACGGGAAGCGAGTTGATGGTCGTCCAGCGGAATGATCCCGGTGCTTGATCCGGCTTCGGTTTCGGCTCCTCGAGCCGGAGTGATGAACAGGAACTGAGGAGACACGAGGATGGCCTTGAGCATCAAGTGGAGTGCCTGCGCGTAGGCCAGGTTGTTACGCGTTCCCAGGTCAAACGTCGCCATCAGGACATCCAACTCCGCCTCCGTGGGCGGCCGGCGGTAGGCTTTCCTGGCAAGAGACCGGGCGACGTTTCGCGCTGCTGTCCGTGGGGCAGCCTTCGGCGATGCAGGTTCTCCGAACAGCCGTTTCTGTACCGCAGTGGGTGGGGCGCCGTCCGGCGCCACGATCCGGCGCAGCACCTTGTCGGCGACTGTCAGATAATGCTCGAGTTGGAGGGGCGAGAGCGAGTTGAGGTAACCCTCGCCGCTGACTTCATCCGGCAGCCCATCGGCAATCGACGGCTCCACCCCGAACAAATCCCGCAAAGTGTTTCCGTACTCGGTCTTGGTCAACCGCCGGATGACGAAACGTCCCGGATCCTTGTGGCTGAGGTATTTGAGCTTCGCCAGCCAATCGACGAACATCTGGCGGTCGGCTTCGCCGGGCTGCGCGGCGCCTTGGGGCGGCATGTCGTGCGCCTTCACGCGTGCGGCGCCTTTCTTCCACTGTTCGGTGAAGGCTGCGTGGCCGGGAGCCTTGAGCGCCGGGGAGAAATTGACGCCCGCCCGCGTGGGGCGCCTGTTCTGGTGGCAGGGCAAGCAATAGGTAGTGACAAACGGCGTTACCTTGCCGCGAAAGAACTGTTCGGCGTCGGCCTTTAGCGCTTCGTGATCGGCGGCCATCGCCTGGGAAGGCGAGGCCAGACCCAGGATGAGTAATAGGCCAAGCGATACGGGCACTTTCGAAATCAGGCGGATTGCAACTGCGCCAGCCATACCCGGCGAGATTCTCCTTCTTGACCGGAAACTGCCCGTTCAGGCTTCCCGGACCCTCTCAGCATATCCCATCGCCTGACTTGGATGCTCTGCGTGCATTCGATGGCGCCTCGGGCACTGAATGGCCTGATCGGCAAGCGTGGTGGTTGGGCGGCTGCGACATTCGCCGGCAGAATCAGTTCATCGATCAACTCTCAAAATAGAGGTAGGACGGCGGCGGTCCCGGCCTCCGACGGGAAGATTTCAGTCGGCCGGATGCAGATGCAACACATCCCCGTCGCTTACGTCGCCCGGGTGATAGGTCCAGGCCGGCTGTAGCCTCGCGAGGTTGGCCTTGTCGATTTGTTTGAGAAGCGCATACTTGCTTCCGCCCGAGTCGCCGCCGTTGTAGCACCAGTCCTGGGCGGACAAAGAGGAGAGGACCAAGGTGGCGCTAAGCAGCCGCGAGGCGAACCTAACCAAAGTCCACAGCCTGACCGGGTTCAGAGGCGCTCCACCATCCGGCGGACGTCTTTGAGGGTCTGCATAGCGTCCTTGGAGGGAACATACTCCATGGCTACGAAGCCCTTGAACCCCGTATCGCGTATGGCGCGGAAGACGTTGGGGTGGTGAATCTCCCCCGTGCCGGGTTCGTGCCGGCCGGGGACATCGCCCACATGAAAATGCGCGATGGCGGCGATGTTCTTGCGAATAGTCTCGATGACGTTCCCTTCCATGATCTGCGTGTGATAGATGTCGTAGAGGATCTTCACGAACGGGCTTCCCACTTCGCGCACGATTTGGAACGCCTCGGGAGTGCGGTCCAGATAATAGTCGGCGTGATTGTTGCCCTTGGGGTTTAGCGGCTCAATGGGGGCGAGCGTGTTGATCACCTCAACGATCATCGTGACGCCGTGCGGAGCCACTATATCGTGGGCGCGCTTGAGTCCTTCGACAATACTGTCGTGCTGCGTTTGGCGCGAAAGCGCGGGCACTTTGAAGCCGCTGAGCACGACGATTCGGGTCGTTTCAAAACGCTTGGCGGCTTCGGTGGACGCGCGGATCTCGGCAAGGAAGCCCTCGCGCTCAGCGGGATTGCATAGACCCATGCCGATTGGATTGACGCCGCGGTTCCCGACAATGCAGGCGCACTCGAGTGGCAATTGCTTGCTGAGCGCGGTGATCTGTTTGGAATCTTGCGCGCGCCAATCGCCGAATTCGAACGCCTGATAGCCGGCTTCGGCCACTTTACGCATTTGCGCGTCGAGGGTGAGTCCCGGGAAGAGTGGCTCGACCCGCACCGACAGCTTCAGCGGCAGCCGGGCGGTGGCCGCGGGAACGGCCGCGAGGGGAAGCGTGAGCAGAGTGCGACGGCGCATCAAATCTGTTATATCATTGGGCCAAATGCCGGGCTTTCGACTTTTGGCAGGTTTCGCCGCCCTTCTGAGCGCGGCTCACGCCCAGCCGGTGCGCGTGGTCCGCTTCGCCGACAGCATCCCTTTCAAGATGGGCGAAGTCACGTCAAGGCGAATTGTGCATCCCGGCATCGGGGCAAAGAAAACCACGCTCAATCTCTCGATTTCGCAGGCGGGCGCCGAGTTTGCGCAACACGTGCACGACTACTCCGACGACACCATTCTCGTGCTCGAAGGCGAAGTGAACCTGCGGCAGGGCGGGTCCATGCGGCTGTTCAAAGCAGGCGAATGCGCCTTCGTCCCCACCGGCCAGATTCACGGCACGGTGACGGCGGGCCAAGGCGACACCGTGATGATCAGTTTTCAAAATCCGCCGGACCTGATTCTCTACACGGGCGCCCGCGACTCGAAGCGTCCGGGAGCCGCCGCGCCGAAAGGCGAGATTACACCGGGCGCGGTGAAGTTCGTCAACTTCCGCAAGAAGAACGGCGAATTTACGAATGCCAAGCTGGGTTCCCATCGCGCGAGGGGCTCACGCCGGACGTTGAAGAAGGGCCGGTCCTTCCGTACGAAAGCGGCGTCAGGAGGCGAGCAGTTGTTGTTTGTGTGGAAAGGCGCGATCCGCGTGAAGGACGCGACGAACGCCTACACGGCGGGTGAGCGTGACACCGTGTTCATCAACGGCCCGGTCGAGCTCGAAGTGACCGGCGATCAGGACGGACTGACCGAAATCATTCAGGTGGATGCGCCTTGACGCGCCGCACGTTTGGCGCACTGGCGAGCCATGCGACGCTGGCAGCGCAGCCGAAAAAGATTCGCGCGGCGATGATCGGTACCGGCCATGGCCATGCGGCCAGCAAGGTGCGCGCGCTACGCAGCATGGCGGAGTATGAGTTTGTGGGCGTCTGCCGCCCGGATGCCGACGATCCGGCCATGGAAGATGTGTTCCAGAATATCGAGTGGCTGAAGGTCGCCGCTGTCCTGAAGGATCCGTCTATCGAGCTGGTGGCGATCGAGTGCGCCGACGCCTCGCGCAATCTCTACTATGCGCAGCAGGCGATCGATGCCGGTAAGTTCGTGCACCTGGACAAGCCGCCGGGGGCATCGCTGGCTGGATTGCGAAAGTTGCTTGACGAGGCGAAACGCCAGGGGCGCATCGTGCAGATGGGCTACCAGTGGCGCTACCACGCGGGCATGCAGGCGGCGATGGAGGCGGCGCGCAACGGCTGGTTGGGGCGCGTGTACCGCTTTCGCGCCTCGATCGACAAGCCAATCGACGTGGACGAACGGCGCCATCTGGCGAAGTATCGCGGCGGCATGATGTTTTCCGAAGGGTGTCATCTGGTGGATCGTGCGACGGCGCTGCTCGGCAAGCCGCAGCGCGTGACCGGCTTCATCCGCCATCATTCGCCGCTCAACGACGGTCTCGCTGACAATTCCCTGGTGATTCTCGAATACCAGAATGCGCTGGCCGAAATTTCGCTGGCCGGTTTCGACCCGCTCGGCAACCAGCATCGATTCGTCGCGATTTTCGGCACGAATGGATCGGCCATCGCGCAGCCGTTTGCGCCGGTCCGCCTGAAGGTGGAACTAAAGGCGGCCGCCGGACCGTATCGCGCGGGCGAACAGATGCTCGAGCCTCCGGGTCCGCCCGGGCTTGCCTACACACCGGACTTCGCCGAGATGGCCTCGGTGATTCGCGGGGAGACCGCACCCGCGTATTCAGCCGCGCATGATCTAATGACGCACGAAGTTTTGCTCAAAGCCTGTGGAATGCTCACATGAACCAAATCAATCGACGGACTCTCATTCAAGCCGCGGCCCTTGTCCCCGCGCAAGCCGTAAGAGGCAGCGCGCAGAACAGCGCGATCAAGGTGGGACTGATCGGCGCGGGGGGCCGCGGGACGTATACCGGCACGATGGTTGCCAGGAATCCCGGGGCGAAGCTCACCGCGATTTGCGACGTCGTTGACGAGAACATCGCGAAAGCAAAAGCGAAGACCGGTGCCGTGGACGCGAAAGCGTACAGGAACTTTCAGGACGTCCTGACGAGCGATGTCGATGCGGTGATCATCGCAACGCCGGTATATCTGCATCCGGATCATTTCGAGGCGGCCGTCAGATCCGGCAAGCACATCTATATGGAGAAGCCCGCCGGACTGGATGTGGCCGGGTGCAAGCGCGTGATGAAAGCGGCCGATGGGGCCGACCGCAAGGTGAACATCACGTTCGGCTTCCAGCAGCGCTATGGCGGCGTTTATGTGAAAGCCAAGCAACTGCTCGATGCAGGCGCGATCGGCAAGGTGCGCGAGGTGCACGGTGAGTTCCTGAAATTCGCGTTGAAGGGCGATGAGCCGGTGCAGCCGCCGCCGAGGAACGAGAAAGAAAAGCTCGAACAGTGGAAACTGTGGCGGTCGACGTTCGGCGAGGTGATCGTCGAGACGTACGTACACAATCTGGACGCGATCAACTGGTTCCTGGGCGCACACCCGTTGAAGGCAATCGGGACGGGCGGACGTACTGTCGAGAAACGCGGCGATCTGCTCGACCATCTCAGCGTCACCTACGATTACCCGGCCAATGTGCAGATGACCTTCGCCGGATCGCAGATGACGCCACGTTTTTTCCGCTCGAACAAGGAGCGTTACATTGGCGAGAACGGCTTCATCGAAACCGCGCGCGAGTATTGGACCTACAGCACGGGCGGCGCGCCGGTGACGGAGAAGGCAGAGCACGACATCTCCATTGACGCACTGCAAGCCTTCGTCCAACGTATCGCCGGGGGCAAGCCGGAAAACGTCGGCGTCCGCGCGGCCGAAAGCACGTTGACGTCGATCCTGGGTCAGATGGCGATCGACCGCCGGCGCGAGATCACCTGGGAAGAGATGATGCGAAGCGCGTGATCCGTATCGCGGTCCGCTAGAGCTATTGCGCCGCGAGGCCGGGCACGCGAAAAACGTATAGTTGATTCGTAGGTACGTCCTGATACGGGCTGACATCGCTGAACGCGATGCTGTCGTCGCTATGGTCCGCAAAACTTCAGGTTGCGATTTGTTCCGATGCGAATCCGCCACCTTGAGGACCCATTGTTGCCCACACGCTCCACCACACGCTCCGCCTGCTGTCAAGCCTCGTTAGAAATGTCCCCATCGTTACCTCGTTAGAAATGTCCCTGCCTATTAAGAGCCGACGCAGTCGGCGCTTTTCTTGGTTTATGGTTTTATGATGCGCCCCAAGGTTGGGGCTTGTTCTACCGTAGGCT
>SXGT01679360.1_pt1 | contig 34871 bp, 21 predicted proteins | sample 3176221 | NCBI WGS metagenome assembly SXGT01 (sample SAMN11356862, study PRJNA531348) | freshwater metagenome | isolation source: freshwater sample F1-120 | place: China: Fuxian Lake, Yuxi | collected 2017-12-25 | reverse complement strand
CCGGCACGCCGATCGTCTTCGGCCACTGGGCCGCGCTCGGCCTCTGGGTCGCCGGTGACGTCGTCGGCCTCGATTCGGGCTGCGTCTGGGGCGGGGCGCTGACCGCCTATCGCCTCGACGATCGCGCCGTCTTCTCAGTCCCAGCAGGCCCGAGCGACTGAGGCGCGTCGAGCGTCACCTCACGCACGCCCCGCGTCACGCCGCCGCGCGTGCAACGCCAGCCCGCTCGCAATCGACGTCAGGAACTGCCCGGTCCGCAGCTTGTGCTCGCCAAAGCGCTCGGCGAACAGCCGGCGCACCGCGGGCACCTGCCCCGTGCCGCCCGTCAGAAACACCGTGTCGACCGCCTCCGGTCCCATCCCCGCGTCCGCGAGCAACGCGTCCACCGTCCCGCCGAGCGCCCCCAGCTCCGGCGCAATCCACCCCTCGAAATCCGCGCGCGTGAAGCGCTGCTGCACCGCAAAGCCCTCGTCGTCGAACGCCAGCTCGGCCTCCGGCGCCTGCGACAGGGACACTTTGGCGGCCTCGACCGCCCGAAACAGGCGGTACCCGAGGTTGTGCTCGACCAGATGAACGAGCGCCCCGATCTTCTTCGGCTCGCGCGCCGCCCGCAGGTACCCGAGCAGCATCTCCATGTTCTGTCGCGTCTTCAGAAACGACAGCTCGTTCCAGCGCCGCAGCTTGTCGAAGATCCCGCGCGGGATCTCGAGCACGTTGCCCATGTCCGATCGGTACATGCTCCCGGCCCCGAGCGCCGGCGCGACCAGGTGCTGCACGATGCGCGCGTCGAGGTTGTCGCCCGCGACGCCGACCCCGCGCGTGCCGAGGATCCGCCCGCGGTCGCCCACTTCGGCGCCGCCGCCCGCACGGTAGCTCGGTCCGACGCGCAGGAGGCAGAAGTCGCTCGTGCCGCCCCCAAAATCGCCGACCAGCACGGTCTCGTCGCGCTCGAGGCCCGCTTCGTAGTGCAGCGCCGCCGCCACCGGCTCGAGCACGAACTCGACCTCGCGGAATCCGGCGGCCGCATACGCGGCACGCAAGCGACCCTCGGCGTACGCGTCGTCCTCGGGCCCGTCCGAGTTCGCGAAGCGCACCGGCCGCCCCGCCACGATCGCCGGCAGTCCCGCCGCGCCCGCCGTGGTGGCCGAAAGGCCCGGCACTTGCCCCACCGACGCCAGCCAGAGCGCGCGAATGATGAGCGCAATCAGGGCCTCGAGCGCGAAGTCGTACCCGAAGACGTTGGTCCCCCGAACGTGCTGGCTCGCCAGGAACGTCTTCATCGATTGCATGAGGCGCCCGTCGCCGTCGTTCGCGAGGTACGCCTCGATCGCCGCTGGACCCGCCCAGGCCTCGGGTTTCCCGCGCACGCGCTCGCGCTCGGCCGCGAAAAACAGAATCGATCGGAACGTCGTCCCCGCCCGCGCCGCCGGGCCCGTCAGGGCCCCTGCTGCCGGGCTGCCCGCGACGTCGAACGTCGCGACGTGCGCCACGGCATCCGCGCGCTCGGCCCAGGCGAGCGCACTGTTGGTCGTGCCGAAGTCGATACCGATGGCTGCGCTCACGCGCCCCTCGTCGCCCGTCCACCGGCGGAAAGCAAGATCGCTCGAGACCCCACCACCGGCCCCCGCCTGGGGTCTCGCCATCCCGACCCCGCGCATTCGGGGTCCGCTTCCCCGTGCCCGAGTGCGGCACGCGACTTGACTTAGCAGCGCCGCATCCTGGGCCGCCCAGACGCCTTTCGCGCCACGCCCCCTCGATTCGGAGCACCCATGGTCGCCAGTCGCCTGCAGCGTTCGCCCGCCCTCGTCCGTTCACCCGTCGCCACCACCGCCGCCGCCCTTCCGAGCGCCGCCCGAACTCGCCATCGCCCCGTCGAGGGCACCTTCGCCGAGCAAGAAGCGGCGCTCGCGCCCGCGCCCACCGCCGCCGACAAGGCCAGCAGCGAGCCCGCACGCAGCCCCGACCTCGCCCGCAACAACCGCGCCCCAGGCGCCCCGGAGGCCCGCCAGCCGCTCCTGCGCTGCGGCGACCCGCGCTTCGACGGCCGCCCGGCCACCGAAGCCCGGGATGCCGTCGTGTCGATGCTCACCCCGTACCTGGAGGTAGGTCCAAACTTCGTCCGCTACGCTGTCAACATGCGCGCAACCGAGATCGCGCACAGGCGCCGCATGGTCGATCTGAGCCCGCTTGGCGGCCTCGCCGAGGACTCGGATCTCGACAGTGGTCGCTGGCAGCCGGTCATCGACCTCGCGACCCGGATGAACGCGCTGGTCTTCAACGCGTGCCAGATCGCCGAGCATCCTGGCAAGGTGTGCGAGGCTTCGCGCGTGGGCGCCGACGCGATGGCCGCGTTTCAGCGCTTCAGCACCGCCTTCGACGCGGCTGCGGCCGAGACCAGGGACGAGATCGCCGCCAACATGTCCCTGCTCTCGACGGTCAAGGACGTCGCTACCGCAGTCGCGGCTGGGGCGACGTTCATCATGATCGCGGCGGGCGTTGTGTACTTCGCTCCGGCGATCCTCGCCGGAGCCGCCAACGCGAGCGCCGTCGGGGGCACGGTGACGGCCGCCGGCAAGGCCGCCGTCATGGGCGGTACGATGGTGGGCGGCACCCGAATGGTCGGGACGGCGCTGGGTGGCGGCACCGTCGACCAGGTCGGACAGGCCGGCATCGACGGCGCCAAGGCCGGCGCAGTCGACGCGATCGCGGCGGTGGGGCCGGTGCCCGGAACCGTCTCGAGCGCCGGCGAGATCATCGGCGGCGCGGCCATGGGTGCCCTCGGGAGCGCCTCCCAGGCGGCGAGCCAGGGGCAAAGCGTACCGGCCGGACTTCTCCTCGGAGCGGCCGGCAACGTGCTGCAGGCCGGCGTCACCAAAGGCGCGCTCCGGAACTAGCCGTCGCCGCGCTCTGCTCTCTTCGTCGCTTGGCGTCTTTCTCTCTCGGGTTGGAGGTGCGTTGTGGTCGCAGTGATGGGTTCGAATCGGCCGTCTGTGGGCGATTACTGGGCGTTGTTCTTCGTAGCGGTCGCGTTCACCGGCGTCGGCATCTGGTACGTCGTGGCCGGCAACGAGATCGAGGCACGCCGAGAGGTTGCGGAGCGTTCATTCACGCCGGCCGAGATGGCCGAGCACTCGAATGAGGTCATCGCCACGATGACGCGTGTGAGTCAGGACTACGCACGCTCCCTCAGGAACCTCCCGTGGCCTCCCGCGCCGGCCGACGTAAAGCTCGTCGACGACAACTTCCGGGCGCGTCTCGACGCCATCAACCACACGCTGACCCAGTTCGAGGTGCCGCAGACCACCCAGGCATCCCAGCTCTATTTCGGCCTCCGTTCCCTCGTCCACTGTCTGCGCAAGACAACCATCGCCGTCCACGCGATCGACACGGCGCTCAAAGCCGGCGCCGCCAAGCCCGACTTCCAGACCTGGTTTGCGCGTTTCGATGCCCACTGCGCGGCCGCCCGCACGCGCCTCCAAACCGCGTGGACTGCGTTCGCGGCGGACTGACCTCTCGGCTGCGACCTCCGAAGTGGGCCCGCCCGTGGGGGACGTCATGGGCGGGTCGTTTCCCTCGACACTTCCAACGGCGATTGGTTTGCCCGCAAGGCCGCGACCGGCCCGCGCCGGTTCGGTTTCGCGGTCCCGCGATAACGAGGTTGCGCCCCGCGAACCGCGCGGCGTATGCACGGCGAGCGTGGGATGGTTGGCCTCTACGAGGCCTGGGCGGGGAGGGGTGGGCATGGCGCGTTCGTCATTGGTCCGCGGAGCATGGCTTCGCGGCACCGTCACTGGCATGGGGTTCGCGGCGTTCGCTTTCACGGCCTGTCAGCGGCTCGACCCCGAGGACGCCCCGCAGCCGCCCAAGGGACCGGTGATCTCGGCCGAGCGCCCGATCGTCAATGGCGTCACCGAGACCGGCTACCCTTCGGTCGGCGCGCTCGTCGTCGCCGAGGCCTGGCAATACGGCGGCTCCTTCTGCTCGGGCACCCTCATCGCCCCGAATTGGGTCCTCACCGCCGGCCATTGCGTCGCCGGTCCGGACATCCAACAGCAGGGGATCACCCCGCAGAACACGACCTTCTTCATCGGCGCCGACGCCCGCCCCAAGCCGAACGGCGCCGCCCCGACCGAAGGCAAATTCTACGACGTCGACCAGTTCATCCCGAACCCGAACTACGACCCCGAGAACAACGACAACGACATCGCGCTCGTGCACCTCTCGCAGCCCGTCACCGACGTCGTCCCGACCCCCATCCACGTCGGCAGCCTCAATAACGCGGTCGGCACGACCTGCACCTACGTCGGTTTCGGCGCGGTCGAGGGCATCAACGAGAGCGGCGACGGCCTCAAGCGCTCGACCTCCTTCCCGATCACGCAGGTCTACGCCGACGTCTACGTCAGCAATTACAGCGGTCACGGGACCTGCTTCGGCGACAGCGGCGGCCCCGGCCTCATGACCCACAACGGCGCGCAGGTCCTGGCCGGCGTGACCAGCGCCGGCACCGCCTGCGAAGGCCCGAACTGCGACCCGTGCCAGACCCCGACCATCAGCACGCGCGTCGACGCCTACGCCGCCTGGATCAACCAGAAGCTCGGCGCCCCCGCGCCCTCGTGCAAGACGACGGCCGACCTCTGCGATTGCGCCGAGGCCTGTCAGGGCGATGGCTCGTGCAGCAACGCGGTGTGCCAGACGGCGACCTGCGAGAACGCGTACGGCTGCATGGCCAACTGCACCAGCGCCGCGTGCCAGCAGGCGTGCATGGCCAGCGCGACGCCCGCCGCGCAGGCCGAGCTCCAGAGCATGCTCACCTGCTTCGAGGACGCGTGCGCCGCCGCCACGACCGACGCCGCCTTTCAGACCTGCGTCCAGACCAACTGCCAAGGCGAGATGGACGTCTGCTTCCCGGTCGTCACCGGCGACAAGCTCTGCGCCGACGTCTACGGCTGCCTCGCCAATTGCGGCCAGAACGACCAGGCGTGCTGGCGGGGCTGCTACGAGACCGGTACGCTGGCGGCCCAAAACCAGGTCGACGATCTGCTCGGATGCCTGCAGGACAACTGCAAGGACATCACCGACGACGCCCAGTTCCAGACCTGCGCAAACAACAAATGCGGCGACCCGATCGACACGTGCTTCCCGGGCCAGACCGGCGATCAGACGTGTACGCAGGTCGACGCGTGCATGGCGCTCTGCGCGAACGGCGACCAGCCGTGCCTGCAGACGTGCTTCGGGACCGGCACGCGCGCCGCGCAAGAGCAGTACAATGCGCTGGTCCAGTGCGCGAACAGCAAGTGCGCCAGCGAGACCGACGCGACCTACCAAGGGTGCCTCACGAGCAAGTGCGGCGCCGAGCTGAACGCGTGCATGCCGGGCAGCGGCTGCACTGACGTCGACCAGGACGGCACGTGCGCGGAAGACGACTGCAACGACGCAGCGGGCACCGTGCACCCGGGCGCCGGGGAGAGCTGCGGCAACCGCGTCGACGACAACTGCAACGGCCAGACGGACGAGGGTTGCGCGACCGAGCCAGTCTGTACCGACGCCGATAGCGACGGGGTGTGCGCGCCGGCCGACTGCAAGGACGACGACGCGACCATCAAGCCAGGCGGGAGCGAGCGCTGCGGCGACGGCCTCGACAACAACTGCAACGACCAGACGGACGAAGGCTGCGAGGGCTGCACGGACGCCGATCACGACGGCTATTGCGCCGCGAACGACTGCGCCGACGACGACGCGAACCGCAGTCCGGGCGCGATCGAGACGTGCGGCGACACCGTCGACAACAACTGCGACGGGCAGACCGACGAGACGTGCGCGACGACCAACCCGGACAATGGTCTGGGCGGAAACGGCGACCCGACCGACAGCAACCCGACGCCACATCCGGTTGCGGGCAACAGCAGCGCGGGCGGCTGCGAGAGCGGCAGCCAAGGGCTCTTCGTAGGGCTGCTCGGGCTCGTCGGCGTCGCATGGCGGGGACGTCGCCCGCGGCGTTGAAATCGGTTCGTTCCAGCGCGGGCAGGCGTGCAACCCACGCGGCGCGTGCGATGTGCGCGCTGCGCAGTCGCGTGCGACGCCGGTGGACGCTTGCGGGAATGACGTGCGCGTGAGGCTCCGAGCCGGGGGCCCTAGCCACGCTCATCCGCCTGTGGCGCGGCCGATCGGTATTGTTGACAAGTTTGGTCTCCAATATTCTTGACTTAGTTGGTCATCAATGTCAGCTTAGCCGTCAAGCCCGCTGGAGATCTCCCTTGGACTACGTCCTACTGTTCATCGCGCTGACGAGCTTTGGAGCCGCGACGGTCAACGGTGCGTTGGGTTACGGCTACTCCTCGCTGACGGTCCCGCTGTCCTTGATCATGGTGACGAGCCGCGTCCTCAACCCGGCGCTCGTCATCGTCGAGGTCGGCGTCAACCTCGTGAATCTGTTCCTCGGGCGCGGCGCCATCCGTCGCGTGTGGCCGCGCGTCAAGCCGCTGGTCATCGGTCTCGTACCGGGCGTCGCGATCGGCGCGCTCCTTCTGGCGCAGCTGAGCCCCGGCTGGGTGAAGCTGGTCGTCTACGGCCTGATGCTCCCGCTCATCTTGGTGCAGGCGGCGGGCGTGCGCTGGCCCATTCGGCGCGAGCGCGCGGTCGCCCTGCCGTTCGGTGCCGGCGTCGGCTTGCTCTACTCCCTCACCACGATCTCGGGCCCGCCGTTGGTCCTCTTCTTCAACAACCAGGGCCTCGAGAAGGCCGATTTCAAGGTCGCGCTGGCGATCACCCGCACCGCCGAGTCGCTCCTGACGCTCGTGGCCTATCTGTTCCTCGGCCTCTTCACCGCCGAGAGCACGGCCCTCGTGTGGTGGCTCCTCCCAGGCATCCTGCTCGGGGTGCCGCTCGGTCATTGGCTGATCCGGCGCGTCAGCGCCGAGCCGTTCCGCCGGGTCTGCATGAGCTTCGATGCCTGGGTCGTCGCCTTCGGCCTCTCACGAACCATCGAGCAGCTCGGGCTCTTGCCCGCGGCGCTCGCCTACCAGATCCTCGTCGCGACCGCGGTCATCGACAGCTGGATGATCTACCGCTTCTTCTCGAATCGCGCCGCCGAGCGTTCGAACGTCGCCGCTGGTGCCGGCACGGTGATGCCGGACCCGACCGGCGCCTGATCGTCGAGCGCCAGGTAGCGAATCCCGTCAGGAAGCTGCGCGCGCTGCCACGCGCGCTCGCAGCGAACCGCCTCGGCACCGCCCGCGCCGGCTGCAGCGAGGACGGCCCGAAGTGCGTAGGCCGCCGCCTCGAGCGCATGGTCCGCCATGTGAGCCGTCGCCACCGCGTGCCCTGCTGCCCGCGCGGCTTCGCGGGCAGCGCCCGAGACTTCGCGCGCCGCACCGTGCGCCGCGACTGCAGCTTCGCGGGCCGCGATCATCGTGACGTCGCCGTTTGCCCAGGCACGCGCTGCCTCGATCGCGCGACGGGGCCGGTCATCACTTGGCCGTTCACACGCGAACAGGGACTGCACGCGGTCCGCGCAGTCCGCCGCCCACGACGCGAGCATCCGGTGCCGCCGGTCATCGAGGGTCCCCCCTCGGCGTACTGTGACGAACCGGACGTCCCGGCGCCGCGTGTGGGTCGCCATCGCTTCTCCGTGCTGCCCAACGAGGTTCACCCCGCGCGCTGAACGTCCTCGAGCGCGCCCGCCTCGATCAACGCGTTGCGCGGTTCACCGAGGAACGCCTCGCGCTCGGTCGGATCCGCGAGCTTCTTGGCCGAGCTGCGCAAGTGCGTCCGCGCCTCGCCGAGCAGGCGCCGCGCGCGAAAGCCTTCGCGCCTGAGGAAGCGCGCGCGTGCCAGCAGAAAGAGCAGGTGGTGCCGCGACTCGCCGACCCCGCCCCAGGCGGTCGAGCGCTCGAGCGCCGCCTCCGCCAGCGCCAGGGCATCGAGCCCGCGTTGGCCGTCGAGCGACGCCAGCGCTCCCAGCGCCAGCGCGCGCACCGTCAGGCTGCGTTGGCCGTCGCGCTCGGCCTGGCGCGCAAGCTCCTGCGCGCCACCAAAGACGCGCTGCGGCTCCAGTCCAAGCGGCCGTGCGCGCCCGACCTCGAGCGCCGTCAGGGCTACCTCGCGTTCCGCCAGCCGCGACAAGCCCCCGCGCGCGCTATGGTCGAGCGCCAGCGCGATCGCCTCGGACGCGCGCCCGTGCTCACCCGCGAGTGCCCGCCCGCGCGCGTCCACGCAGAGGGCGAAGACCTCGGTCTCTCGATCCCCGTCGCGCCGCGCGAACGCCTGCGCCTCGGCGGCCCGTGCGAAGGCCCGATCGAGCCCGCCGAACGCCAGGTCGCAGCGCGCCCGCTCGAGCTCGAGGCGCCCGTCGAGGCGGTAGTGGCGCGCGTCGCCGAGCTCCGCCGCCAGGCTCTTGACGAGCCCGGAGGCGATGTCGGGCGCCTGCCCTTCGCGCGCCAGCGAGGCCCGGAGGAGGCGCGCATGCAGCATCATCTCCCGATCGCCGATGCGACGCGCGAGGTCGGCGTAGTGCGCGACCGCCGTCTCGGCCTCGCCGAGCCAGCCGTGCTGCACCAAGATGTCCGCCTCGAGCGCGACGAGCTCGACGTGATCCTCCGGCTTCATGACCTCGGTCGGCACCTTGCGCAGGGTTCCCAGCGCCTGCGCGACGTGCCCGTCGTCGGCCGCCAGCCGCGCCTCGATCCAGGCCGCCGGAAAGCGCGCGTGCTCGGGTGCGAGGTCGGCCAGCGCCCGTTGGTGCTCGAGCAGTCGCGAGCGATCCGAGCGGTCCGCCGCCAGCTTCACGAGCGACACCAGGGCCGCCGCCATCGACTGCAGATGCCCGTCCTCGAGCCCGCGCGCGAACAGCTCCGTCGCCGCTTGCTCCCACGCAGCCGGGTCTCCGAGCAGCTGCGCGAGCCGCACCCGCGCACGCCCGAGATCGATGCGCATCAGCCGCACCTGCTCGGTCGTCGGCCGCGCGCCCGCCGCCTTCAGGATCCCGGCCACCTCGTCCAAGAGCCGCGCCGCGTTCGGTGCGGCCGTTCCGTTTCGGGGCACGGCCCGGTCCAGCGCCTGGTGCGCCGCATCCAAGAGGTGCGGCACGGCGCGCAGCGGGACGCCGGTCCGCAGCCACTCGCGCGCCGCGCGCTCCGCCTTCGCATCGAACGGCAGCGACAGCTCGATACAGCGCGCGAGGCGCTCGTGGAGCACCTGTCGCGCCTCGTTCTGCTGCGGATCCCGTTGATCAACGCGGACCGCACGCGGGCCCGGCCCCAGCGAGCCGTCGACCTCGCGCGCCAATACTTGGTCGGCGACCAGCGTGCGGATCTGGCTCTTGGGCGCCTGGAGGAACGTCGCCAGCACCGATTCCGGCACCGGCTCGGTCAGCACCTCGAGCAGCTTCTCGAACGGCGGGGTCGCCGCGTCGCCCGTCGCCGCCCTGGCCGCAGACGGCGCGGTCGTCGGCGTGGCCTGCTTGCGCAGCCGCTCTTCCTCGGCGAGCGCCTCATCCCAGCGGTAGCCGTTCACCCCGCGCGCGACGAGGCCCTTGCGCAGATCGTCGGCCAGGAGCTCGCGCACCCGCTCGGGGCGCCCCTCCGAGCGCTTCCACAGGTGGAGCACGCGCGCATCGGGGACGAGATCCGCGCCGACGGCCTGGTCCACCCAATCGGTCACCGCTTCCAGCGCCATCGGCGCACGCTTGACGCGGGCCACAAACGGCAACGCGCCGAGCCGCTGGAAGGCCCGCTCGGCTGCCGGGATCGCCTGCGGATCCAGCGTGCCGATGACGCGCAACCCGGGGTTCTTGGCGCCCGTGAGGACCGTAATCAGGATCTCGAGCGACAGCGTGTCGGCCCACTCGAGACCGTCGATCGCCAAGACGGTCGGGCCCTGGAGCCGCGTGAGCAGCGTCGCCGCGCCCGCCAGCCCACCCATCAGCCCGCTCTCCGGCCCGATGGCGCGCCCGCTGGCCTGCAGCTTCTGCTCGCGCAGGAGGCGCAGCTGCGCCAAGGCCGGCTCCAGCGCCTCGAGCGGCCCGTGCGGACGGTGCTCGAGCGAGTAGCGGATGATGCGCGAGCCGGCGACGGCCGCGCGATCGGACAGCTGGTGCACGATGCTGGAGCCGTCGAAGCCGCGCGGATCCTCGACGATGAGGATGATGGGTCGCGTCTCGTTCGCCTTCTCCGCCGACACCCCGAGCCACGCCCCCGCGACGCGCGCCAGCTCGCCATCGTTCGCGAACGGCAGCGCCTGGAGCCGGCGGCGGAACGCGAGCGGCGTCTCGATCGGCTCGTGCAGGCCGACCGCGTCGCAAAAGCGCGCGATCACCTCGGCGGCGTTGCGCGGGCGATGGACGTGCATCGGCTTGAGGAGGTCATCGACCAGCTTCGCGAGCGCCGGGCCGCAGTCCGGGTGCCGGATCGGCTGGTACGCCGTGTACATGCGCTTGTGATAGAGGTCGGTCGGGTCGTCGCCGGGCCACGGCCGGTGCCCCGTCAGGATCTCATAGACGAGGAGCCCGATGGCGTAGAGGTCCTGGCGGACGTCGAACGGCGAGCCGGCCATGAGCTCGGGCGCGCTGTACTCGGGCGTGCCGATGAACAGCTCCTCCGGGGTCTCGCCGAAGCCGATCGCGATGCCGAAGTCGATGAGGTGCGCCGAGGCCTCGATGTCGACATCGGTGCTCACGAGAATGTTGCCGGGCTTCAGGTCGCGATGCAGGAAGCCGGCGTCGTGCATGTGGTCGAGGGCGCGCAGGGTCTGGAGGATCCAGGGCCAGGCCTGCTTGGGGTCCTTGAGCGTGAGGAGCGCGTTCGCCAGCGGGATGCCGCGCACGAAGTCCATCACGAAGTAGGGGACCTCGCGGCTATTGTGCTCGCCGAAACCAAAGGCGTGCACCCGCGGAATCGCGGGGTGGTCGAGCCGACGTTGCACGGCGTATTCGCGCATGAAGTCGGTCGTCTGGTCGCGATGCTCGGAGTTCAAGAGCTTCACCGCGACCGGCTGCTGCCCCTGCCCGAGGTCCTTCGCGAGCACGACATGCCCCATGCCGCCTTCGCCAAGCGTGCGCTCGATGCGATAGCGGCCGTCCCAGATCCGCACCCATGCCTCCAACCACGCGCCGCGCCTGCATGGTGTTTTGCTCACGGTCCCGTTCCGTGAGAGCGGCCGCAGGTCGCGCGGAACGCGGTCCGATGCGGTCTTCAGATGATTTCGGCACTTGCGCGGATCATCTTGAGACATTTCTTTGCAATGGTCCCGCGCTTCGATTCCCGGCCGGTGTGGGGTAGTGTCAAAATGCACGCACCCGTGGTGGGGCGCGCAAGTGCTCGAGGAGCCCGCCATGTCGAGTGACGCATTGGGTGGAAGTCTCGCCTCCGAACCGTTCACCGCTCCGGCGGACGCCGCCCTCATCCGGCGTGAGTGGACCGACGGGATCCAGACGATCCATATGGACGTCGACGCGATGCTGCGTTCGGTCATGGTCTTCGACGGCAAGGGCACGATGGACGGGGCGCGCGCCGTCATCACGCTGGCCGACAGCGTCCGGGCCGAGCTCGGGCCGGGCAAGATCATCTCGGCGCTGGTCGATATGAGGCGCCTCGACGGGGCGCCGCTGCGCTCGCAGTTCGTGCTCGGCAAGTGGCTGCTCAGCACCCGCAAGACCATCGACAAGGTGGCCATGTTCGGCGGCAGCCCGTTCGACATGGGGCTGGCGCGCGCCGTCATGACCATCGCCGGGATGGGAAAGAAGGCGCACTTCGGGCAGCGCCGCGAGGACGCGCTGGCGTTCCTCGGGTGGCCGAACGAGCGTCATCCGCGCTGACGTGGGCGTGGGGGGACGTGGCGGGTCGCGGGTGTTTGGCCTTGCAATGAAAGGGCGAACCGGCGATGGCATGCGCGCTCGACGAGATCGCACCCTCACGCTGGAGTCGCCGTGGAACCCGCAGAGCGAGAAGCCAAACTCAGGGCCGCCGCCGAGCTCGTCCAGCTCTCCGGGAAGCTCGCGGAAAAAGGCCAGTGGCCGAGCTTCGCGCAGCATCTCGACGAAGCCATGATGACGTTCGACCAGGTGCAGGCGGACCTCGCGGCGCTCGGGCGGACCGAGGCCTCGCCGCTGCGGTCGGCCGTCGGGGCCGCCATCCACGAGGCCAAGGGCCAGCTCGCCATGCGCGCGAACGAGCTCGCCGAGGCGCATTTTCACCTTGGCACAGCGGCGCGTTTTCGCGACGACGAGCAGAAGGCGGGCGGCAAGCCGCATCCGCTGCCGAGGGGGGTGACGCTCCTCAATCTGTGCTCGGTGGCGCAGCGGCTCGGCAAGCTCGATGAGGCCTTGGCCGCCAACGAAGCGGCGATGCGCTATCTGGCCGAGGTCGAGCAGGCACCCGGGCGCGTCATCTTCGCGGCGAGCCACCAGGCGCGCGGGACGCTGCTGACCCAGGCGGGGCGGCTCGACGAGGCGCTGGCGATGTACGACAAGGCGGCGGCGATTGCCGATGTGCTCATCCTCGAGGATCTCGGGACGGGCCGCGCGTTGAAGACCGAGGTCCTCATCCACGGTGCACGTCTGCGCGCGCAGCTCGGGCGCGCGGGCGAGGCGCTCGCGCAGGTGCTCGAGGCGTCCGAGTACGCCTGGCAGCGCCTCGAGACGTCGGCGTTCAAGGACCCCGAGGCCGCAAGCCACTACGTGACGGCGCAGATGAACCTGGTCGGTTTCGCGGAGACGCTTGGGTCCTTCGCGCAGGCCGAGGACGCGCTCTTCCGCGTGCTGCGGCTGGTCGGGCCCGATCCGCGCATCGTCGAGCGCGGCAAGCGCTTCTACGACGCGTGCCGCACCCAGGCGGACGCGGCGCTCGACGCCGGCAACCTGCCGCGCGACGAGGTCGAAGAGAGCTACGCGAAGCTGCTCGCGATGGTCCCGTCCGCGTGAGCAAGAAGGGCGCGGGGGACGCGTTCGTCGAGGGCAAGCGCTTCGCGCTCTTCGCGAGAGAGCTCCGGACCACCGCGCGCCTCGCGTTCCCGCTGGCCGCCGCGCAGGTCGCCGTCATGGCGATGGGTCTCGTCGACACCGCCATCGTCGGGCACTACCAGACCGTCACGCTCGCCGGCGTCGGCCTTGGCCACATGCTCTCGATGGGCATGCTCGTCTTCGGTTTCGGCCTCGCGCACGCGCTCGAGCCGCTCATCGCGCAGGCGCTCGGGGCCGGCGAGCTCGGCCGCGCCCGCGCTTGGACCAAGACGGGCGAGCGCGTGGCGCTGCCGGTCGGGATCCCGCTCGCGCTCGGGGCTATCGGCATCGCAGCCGCTTCACACGCGGTCGGGGTCGATGCCGACATCCGCGACGAGGCGGTCGTTTACCTCATCGCGCGCTTCCCGGGCAACGTCCTCCAGCTCGTCTTCCTCGCCTCGCGCAGCGTCCTCCAGAGCCAGCAGCGCGCCGCCCCGCTCTTTGTCGCCGCCCTCGTCGCGAACGTCTTCAACGCGCTCGCGAACGTCGCGTTGGTCGATGGGCTCGTCACCTGGGGCGCGGCCGGCTCGGGGCTCGCGACCTCGCTCGCGATGGCGGTCATGACGTTCATGACCGTGCGGGCCTCGCGCACGGGTCCCCTCGCGGAGGCCGCCGCGGCCGACACTACCCCCGAGCCCAAGGTCGATCTGCGCCTGCTCTTCCGGCTCTCGTGGCCGCTCGGCGTCCAGCTCGCCGCCGAGTTCTGGGTCTTCACCGCCGCCGGCCTCGTGGCCTCGACGCTCGGCAAGGTGCCGGGCGCCGCGAACACCATCGCGCTTCAGTGTACGTCGTTCACATTCATGTTCTCGGTCGGCATCGCCAGCGCGACCTCGGCCCGCGTCGGGCGCGCCATCGGCGAGGGCCACCCCGAGCTCGCCCGCCCGCGCCTCCTAGCCGGCGCGCTCCTGGCCGGCGGGGTCATGGGCCTCTCGGCCGTCCTCTTTCTGACGCTTGCGACGCCCATCGCGGCGCTCTTCGGCTCGGGCTCGGGCGACCTCGAGGGCGGCGCCGCGACGATCGCGCTCGCCGCGCAGCTCCTCGTCGCGGCCGCCTTCTATCAGCTCTTCGACGGCACCCAGGCCGTCATGTCGGGCGCGCGGCGCGGGGCCGGCGACGTTCGCTTCCCGTTCGTCCTGACGGTCGCCGCCTACTGGGGCGTCGGGTTCCCCGTTGCGCTCGGCCTCGCGTTCGCGGCCGATCTCGGCGCCGTCGGCCTCTGGTACGGCCTCGGCGCCGGGCTCGCCGCGGCGGCCATTGCGCTGACGGCGCGCTTCCTCTGGGTCACGCGCAAGGTGCTTGTGCGCCTCGAGCCTGCAACCGACTGAAGTCTGGCTGCAGTGTGCTCCGTGCGCTTACCGCGTCATCGCCTCGCGGACCTTCTTGCCGTTGAAGAAGGCGATGAGGAGGATGGGGTAGGGCGCCAAGAAGACCACCATCGTGATGGCCGAACCGGCGCCGACGAAGGTGCCGAAGCCACCCGAGAACGAGAAACCACCGCGCGTCCCACCGACCTTGTTGGCGAGCCCCAAAAGGTCGTCGTAGGCGGGCGCGAGGATGGCGAACGCGAGGACGCTCATGGCCACGATCGCCGCGAGCGCGCTCCATCCCCAGATGACACTCCATTTCTGGGCCCAGCGCTTGTAGGTCACTTGGCCGATGCCGACGGCGAGCAGCATCGCCGAGAGCACGAGCAGGATGAGCGGCTGGAACATGAGGCTGCTGTAGAAGCCCGCGACTTGGTCCTTGAAGGCGTTGGCGAGCTCCATCTCGCGGCTCCCGCCAAAGGTCATGCCGGCGAGTGAGTTGGCCGCGAGCGTCCCCATGAACACGAAGAAGGACCCCAGGGTCATGATGCTGGCGAAGATGATCGACAGGATCCCGAAGACCTTCGGGGCGCCGGAGCGACGCGGCTGCTCGGACGGGGATTGGGCGTAGACAGCGGCCATGATGTGCTCCTCGGGTGCAGGCGTGTGACGGCCACTTAGGCCGGGTTCGGTGGTTCCGTCAACGCGTCGACGTGCCGCGCTGGCGAGGGCGCTGCGAAGCTATCAAGGCGGCAGGTCAGTCGACCGGCGTGAACGCGAAGGTCAGGAGCAGGCTGTGCTGGATTTGCCAGGCGTCCACCAGCTGCGGCTGGCGCAGGAGCTTGACCTCGTAGTCGAGCGAGGCCCAATCGAAGATCTTGAACCCGAGCTTCGCGCCGATGTCGACGTTGGTCAGCTTGCCGACGCTGCGCTTGCCGGGGTCGTCGTTGATGAACGGGAACATGACCTCGGCGTGCGTCGTGTAGGTCACGTGCCCGTCTTGGAGGGTGCCCTTGGCTTCGATGCCCACCACGGCGCCGGCCTGCATGACGTCCTCGAGCCGCGTCAGCTCGATGACGCCCGCGGTGGTGGCGTCGTCGGTCACGATCTCGACGCCGGCGGCGAACGTCTCGGCGGCGCCGAAGCCCGCCTTGGCGACGACCTCGATGTCCTTCTGGTTGATCGGCCGCACATAGGCGCCGATCGCCTGCTTGAGCGCGAGCGGCTGGAACGCGTCCGAGAGCTTGTGGTGCGTCTTGGCGGCGTCGACCACCGTGCCCGCGACCACGTGGTCGACGGGCGCCGCGCGCACATCGGCGCCCTCGAGGAGGGTCGTCTCGAGCTTGGCGCTGACGAACGGACCGATGAAGTCGCTGACCTGCCAGTAGAGGATGGTCTCGAAGGCGAGCTGATCGGACGACTTGATGAACTCGTCGACGACCGGGGTGCGCGTGAAGACCTCGGCGATCTTCAGCGTGTTGCGCCAGTCCCAGCGGGCGCAGAGGAAGTCGAGGCGCCCGAGGAGGCTGAGGCCGGCGGTGATAGAGTTGCCGTCGAGCTGCCCGACCGTGTTGCTGCTACCCGAGAGCGCGAGGCTCGCGCCGATCTGGATGAACGGGTCCCAGCCCTGCTCCTTCTTTTCGTCCTTGGCCTTCTTGACCTCCTCCTCTTTGGGGAGCAGCGCGGGATCGGCGGCGCGCGCCGCCTGGCGGCCAACGAGCAGCACCCCCGCGATGGCGCCCAGCGTGACGAGCCCGAGGGCCCGGGGTGCGCGCCCACGTGCTGCGGGGCGCATGAATCCAAGGTCCGAGCCGTTTTTCCGGTCGTCACGGTTGTCCATGTCATCCTCGTTTGCGCGTTGGCGGTTCCCGCCGTTGTTCGAGGCCGTCTGGTGCGAGTTTGTAACCGAATCGTCCCAAGCGGCAGAGCGCGTGATGGATCGGCCGCGGAGCCGCCCCGGAAGCCGAAGCGCGGGCCCGCCTCAGGCGTGCGCTAACCCGGCCGGGAAAAGCCATCAAGTTTTCACGCCGATCTGACGACCAATCCAGGTGAGACCGACGGAACCGATGGCCCCGAGGGGCCCAGGGGATGCGGGAAAAGGGTGCGGGGCAGGGGAGGTGAGGTTCATGGCTGGGTTGCGCCATACGATAGCGGTTTGTCTGGGGGTCGGCGTTCTGCTCGCGGGAGCGGGGGCTGCGCAGGCGGACGGATCCTCGGTGGTGACCCTCGGCGTCGGCGGCGGCATCGGAATCCACGAGGCCAGCGGGCCCGACACCAAGGCCGAGACGGCCTTCCTGAACCAGGCCAATGTTCGCCTCAAGCTCCTCTACTTCCTCGGCGCCGACTTCGCCTACGACCTCAGCAAGAGTTCCTCCTTGCGCGAGGCCGAGGAAGGCAAGCTGCAGTACAAGGCCAAGATGCGGCTGACGGCGATGCTCTACCCGTACTCGGGGGACACGGTCGCCTTCTACCTGGGCGTCGGGGTCGGCGGCACCAAGCTGTCGGAGCTCGTCAAGTTCGACCAGCTCGGCAACAGCTACCACGCGGGCATCGGGATGGAGTTCCACCTGGCGGACCACGTGACCATCGATGCCTCGTTCTTTCTCCTGGTGCCGGGGCTCAAGTCGATCGAGTCGAACACGGTGGCGCGCGTCGAGGCCGCGCTGGCCCAGGGTGGCGACACGCTCGCCAAGATGCAGGCGCCGGGGATCGACGACTTCCTCTCGCTCAAGAACCACGAGTTCATGATTCGCCTGTTCCTCTTCCTCTGACGATGGGGATGGGGATGGGGGGGATGGGGGGGATGGGGTGACGAGGACGGCGAGGCGGGCGGACCAGGCGCGGGGCGAGTTCCTGGCCAGGAACGCCCGCATGCGTTAGAAGTCGGCGTGCCTGTTTTCCAGGAAGCACTGCAATACTCGCTCACGCTGCTCCGGCAGGGCCGGCTGCGCCTGGACGAGCTCTGCAGTGTGATGGCGCTGTACGGCGCGCGCACCCTGGACGACGAGCGGCGCGTCGATCCGCGGATGTCGTCGGCCGAGTTGGTCGACGAGCTGATCGTCGAGCTGCTGCAGGGCGCCGCGAACTCGCAGGTCTTTCTGGCGTCCGAGCTGGTCCACGTCGCGGGGATGTCGCTCGCGGCGCACGCGGCGCCGGCGCGCGCCGAGCCCAGTGTCGGTCTCGACAACGAGCCGACCTCGCACACGGATCTCGAGGGCCTGCGCGAGGAGGAGACCGACCTCGCCGAGGGGGCCTTCGAGGCGCCGCGCGATCGCCGCATCATCTCGCGGACCCGCGAATCCGCGCGCCCCGAGACGCGCACGCGCCTCGCGCAGTTCTATTCGACGCTGGGCATCGAGCCGACCGTGAGCCCCGGCCTCGACCGCGACGGGCCGACGCTCGATGCCGCCGGGACCACGCAGTATGCGCTCGGGGGGATGATCGGCGAGGGCGGCGCGGGGCAGGTCTTCCTCGGCGTCGATCGCGACCTGCGGCGCTCGATCGCCATCAAGGTCCTGCACGAGAACCATCGCCAGAACCCGCTCTTGCTCCGCGCGTTTCTGGAGGAAGCGATCATCACGGGCGGCCTCGAGCACCCGAACATCGTGCCGGTCTATCACCTCGGCTACAGCGACCAGCTCGGGCCGTATTACGTCATGAAGCGGCTCGACGGCATCACGCTCGGGACCGCATTGCAAGGGCTTCGGCGGGCCGATCCCGAGATGGAGGCGCGCTTCGATCTCGACCGGCTGCTGCAGGTCTTCATCGAGGTCTGCCAGGGCGTCGTCTACGCGCACGATCGGCAGGTCATCCACTGCGATTTGAAGCCCAACAACATCCTCATCGGTCACTACGGCGAGGTGCTGTTGGTCGATTGGGGGCTCGCGTTTGTCATGGGCGAGGCGGGGGCCGGGCAGGCGCGCGCCCAGTTCTGGAGCGGTACGCCGGGGTTCATGGCGCCCGAGCAGGTCGTCGGCGACATGGCGCAGTACGACGCGCGCACGGACGTCTGGGCGCTGGGCGGGATCCTCTACGCGATGCTGTGCCTGGCGCGGCCGTTTGTCGGCAAGACCAAGCACGAGACGCTCGAGGCGGTGATGACGGGCGAGCTGCTCCTGCCGTCGCGGCGCAACGCGAACCGCAAGATCCCCGAGGGGCTCGAGCGGATTGCGATGCGCGCGCTCAGCAAGAAGAAGGAGGACCGCTACCCCTCGGTCGCCGAGATGATGGCGGACGTCGAGAACCACCTGGCGGGGCGGCGGCTCCTCCGGCAGCGGGCCGAGCTGGGGCAGCGCGCGCTCAACGAGATGCGGCACCTCTTGGAACCCATCAGCGGGACCGAGGCGATCGTCGACGGGCTGCAGGCGCGCATCATGACCGCGAGCGCGAAGCCGCAGACGACGGCGTGGCGGCGCGACCTGGTCGAGCTGCGCGAGGGGCTCGCGGCGGCGTACCGCGACGCGGTCAAGATCGGCGTCGAGGCGCTGGAGGCGGGCGCGTACCATCCGCCGCTCGAGGCGCTGGTGGGCGACCTCTACTGGCGCGTGTTCAAGCGCCTCTACCCGGCGCGGGCACCCGCCAATCGCGAGATCCAGAGCATCGCCACGCAGATGCTGCGCAAGATCGCCGAGATCGCGCTGCACGCGGTGGCCGTCCAGGGCAAGCGTTTGGCGGCCGGCGGCGACGACATGATCGAAATGCCGGTGAAGGCGCCGACCGGACCGCCGCCGCCGCCGGGGGCGCCGCCGGAGGCGCAGATCGGGCCGCAGCCCTTGCCCGAGCCGGGAGCGGACCCGTGGCTCGACGCGGTGCTGGCGTATTGTGGGCCCGAGGCGAGCGCGCCCGACGCGGACCGCGATGGGGTCTCGTCGCAGCTCGGGCGGCGCCTCGCGTTCCTCAAGCAGGTGTCGCTCTTTCAGGAAGTCGCGGGGATGGAGCTCCTGGCGATCGCCGAGGCGTGCGAGAAGCGGACGTTCAAGGTGCAGACGGCCATCTTCAACGAGGGCGACTTCGGCGACTCGCTGTACATCGTCGTCGAGGGCGCTGTGAACATCGTTCACGGACACACGGTGATCAGCCAAGTAGGGGCGTCGCGCTGCCTTGGCGAGATCGCCATCATCGACGGGGCAACGCGTACGGCGGGCGCGGTGTGTGCGACCGACGTCGTGGTCTATCGGTTGTCGGCGGATCGCTTCCGGACGATCGTGAAGGACAATGGGGCGGTCGCGCTGGGGATGATGCGCGTCATGGCGCAGCGGCTCAGAGACGCGACGGCGCGCGAAGAGTCGCGGGTGATGCGCGAGGCGACGACGGCGCAGCGCGAGCGCCGGTGAGAGGGTTTTAGGTCGCCGAGTTTCGCGCGTCGCACGGGTCGCGACGATTTGACAGCTTGGCGGCGGCGTGGTTCGGTCCAGTTCTCGTTCCCAGTGGGCCTCGCATGGCGGTGACGTTCCCCCAGAGTTTCGGCAAGTACACCCTCGTGAGGAAGCTCGCGACGGGCGGCATGGCCGAGTTGTTTGTGGCCAAGAGCCAGGGCGCCGAGGGCTTCGAGCGCGACATCGCGATCAAGCGCATCCTGCCGAGCTTCTCGGAGGATGAGGCGTTCGTGAAGATGTTCATCGACGAGGCCTCGCTGACCTCGAAGCTGCAACACCCGAACATCGTTCAAATTTTCGACTTCGATGTCATCGATCGCCAGTACTACATCGCGATGGAGTTCATCGAGGGCGAGGATCTCCAGGGCATCATGAAGGACGGCACGGCGGCGCAGCGGCCGCTGTCGGTCGCACAGTGCGTCTGGATCACGATCGAGCTCGCCAAGGGCCTGCACTACGCGCACACGAAGGAGCACAAGGGGCGCGCGCTCAACATCATCCACCGCGACATCTCGCCGCACAACGCGATGGTGAGCTACGGGGGTGAGGTCAAGCTCATGGACTTCGGCATCGCGAAGGCGGCCGAGCGCAGCACCAAGACCCAGGCCGGCACGGTCAAGGGGAAGGTCGCGTACATGAGCCCGGAGCAGGCGCGCGGCAAGGTGCTCGATCCGCGCTCGGATCTGTTCGCCTTGGCGGCGGTGCTCTGGGAGATGCTGACGCACAAGCGGCTGTTCCTGCGCGCGAGCGACTTCGAGACGCTGACGGCGGTCCTCAAAGAGGACGCGCCCGAGCCGTCGAAGCATCGGCAGGGGATCGATCAAGAGCTCAACGACATCATCATGACCGCGCTCGAGAAGGACCGCGATCATCGCCAGGCGACGGTCGAGGTGTTCGCGCGCGAACTGACGCGCTGGTACTACAAGCACGTGACGGATCTCGAGAAGGAGAGCCTCACGGGGTACATGCAGACGCTCTACGCGCAGAAGATCCCGCAGACGAGCGCGGGTGCGGGCAAGGGCAAGCCGTCCCTGTCCGAGGCGCAGACCGTCAAGGGCAAGCCAGAGCCGGCAGCCAAGGGGCGCGCGGAGGCGCTGGCGGAGCCCATCAAGCGCCGTTCGAATCCGGAGCTGGCGGTGCCGGCCGATGCGAAGTCGCTGTCGCGGACGGTCGAGGCGTCGGCGCCCGAAATCCTACGGGCGTCACCGCCGGCGCGTGCCCGGGCACGAACCGTCGAGCCGCCGGCGGCCAAGCCGCAGGACTTCGCGAGCTCGGCGACGATCCTGGACGACGGCGCGATCAACCAGGCGGATCTGGCGCGGGCCCTGGCCGAGTCGCGCGGGCACAAGGCGGCGGCGGCGGCGGCGGCGCGGGGCGAGTCGGGGCGCACGTCGACGGGGGCCAAGCCCGCGGCGCTTCGGAACCCCGAGAAGTCGGGCAGCAAGCTGTGGCTCATCGTGACGCTGGCGGTCTTGGGGATCGGCGGGGCGGTGGCGGCGATCGTCCTCGCGACTGGCAGCTGAACACCAAGCGGCGACCGCGCGGGCGCCGGAGAAGAAAGTGCGGTCGCGCGCTTTTTTTTCGACAATGCGGGCCACGCTCTGGAACAGAGGGTGGGGACGCGATGACGAGACCCGAGCCACCGTCGGCGGTGGGTCTTCGCGGGCATGCGCTGGGCGCGGCCCGCGGCTAGCGTCGCGCCCCCGTTTGCAACCCGTCAATTCCGGAGGTGAGGGACATGAGGACCTTTGGGTTCGCTGCGCTCGTGGTGTGCGTGTGTTCGTCGGTCGCTCGTGCGGAGGAGCCGACGAGCGGGTCGTTGACCGTGACGCTCAATTCGGAGCCGACGGGCGACGTGCCGCCCCCGGTCGTCACGTACGTCGAGGACGAGGCGCTGGCCCTCGATGCGGCGCCGGCCGGCGAGGGGGCGATCGTGGTCGAGATGCCGCTCTATGCGCCGGCCGAGTTCCCGCTCGACATGAGCTTGCCGCCGCTGGACCTGGCGCTCGACGGCGACCAGGACGGGATCTGGGACGGCTACACCGACGAGTCGTACGTCGCGCCGCCGTCGGCCGGGTATGCGGCCTACACGGACTTCGACGACCTCGACTTCACGCCCGCCGAGGCCGCCGCGGGGGCGCCTCCCTTGCCGGCGCCGTGGGTCGGTGGCGGCTGGGGACCGGCCAATACGGGCCACGCGGGGCCGCCCGATCCGTACAACATCTACGTCTGGAATTGCCACTCGGCGACGAACCTCTGCACGCTGACGGCGCCGCAGGGCGAGCAGCGTGGGGCGCTCGTGTGCGGCAATGGGGCGGTCAATACGCCGGCGGTGCACTCGGCGAGCTGGGGCGTCTTCAACTGGGGCGGCAACGCGTGGAGCTGCATCTACAACTGGGGCAACGCGTGCTGCTGGCAGGTCGGGGTGACCCCGCCGAACGTGGCGGGTGGCGACGGCCAGCGCTGCGCCCGCTGGGCCTGCGGGGACCAGTACAATGCGGCGCAGACGACGACGCTCCCGGCGGGGCAGATGGTGGAGATCCCGGGCTACTCGGCGTGCGTTCGTGAGGTGACGACGGGCCGCGTCAATAAGCTCGGTGTCAATTCGGACGAGGTGTCGACGGCGATGGCGAATGCGCCGGCGAACCAGGCTTCGTGCCTCGCGTGCTGTGACCGACGCGGCAATATGTGGAACGGCTCGGGCTACGACCGCCAGAACCTTCGCCTCGATTTCATGAACAACTGCCGGACCTTGTGCAATGGCTTCTTCGGCAACGGGGTCACGTTGGGTGCGCAGTACGGGGCGTCGCAGTGCGTGCCGTCGACGACGACCTGGAGCTGGTCGTCGCGTTACGAGCAGTGCCGGGGATGCTGCTTGGATGGGGCGATCGGCGGGAGGTATCCGACGCAGGACACGAATTCGTGCCTGGCGGTGTGCTCGCAGACCTACCCGCAATAGGTTCGGACGGAGACCGACAGTGAGGTGAGAGACAGGGCGAAGACCTCGGTGATGAACCGGGGTCTTCGTGTTTCAGTCGCCGCCGGCGTCTGCGGCGGTCTCGAGCCCGTCTTCCGACAGGAGCGCCATCAGCTCCTCGGCCGTCACCGGAGCGGCCGAGGCGGTGCCCTCGAGGAGGCTCGCGACCATCGCGCGCTTGTCGCCGTGCAGTCCCAGGATCTGCTCTTCGATGGTCCCCTGCGCGACCAGGCGATACACGGTCACCGGCTTCTCCTGGCCGATACGGTGCGCGCGATCGGTGGCCTGATCCTCGACCGCCGGGTTCCACCACGGAGCGAGGTGAAGGACCTCGGTCGCCGCCGTCAGGTTGAGACCGACGCCGCCCGCCTTCAGCGACAAGAGGAACGCGTCGACCGCGCCCGATTGGAACGTGTCGACCGCGCGCACGCGCTGCTCGGGCGGGGTCGAGCCGTCCAGATAGGCATAGCTCAGGTTGGCCGCATCGAAGGCCGTGCGCACGTGGGCGAGCAGCTCGGTGAACTGGCTGAAGACCAGCGCCTTGCGGCCCTCGTCGCGCAGCTCGAGCATGAGCTCGACGAGCCGCTCGATCTTGGACGACCGATCGGGCGCCTTGGGCTCGACCAGTCGCGCATGGCACGCGAGCTGGCGCAATCGCGTGAGGACCACGAGCACCTTCAGGATCCCCTTGCCACCTGCCAGCGCCTCGGGTCCATCCGCGGCCAGGGTCTTGAGCGCCGCCTTGCGCACTTTCTCGTAGCGCGCGCGCTCGTCGGGTGTCAGCACGATGTCCACGCGCATGTCGGTCCGGGTCGGGAGATCGTGCGCGACCTCCGACTTGCGACGCCGCAGGATGAACGGGCGCACGAGCCGCGCCAGCCGCCGGGCCGCGTCCGCGTTGCGCGCTTCGATCGGGCGCGCGAACGTCTCGCGGAACGACTCAGCGGACCCCAGCAGCCCGGGCGCCACGACCTGCATGAGGCTCCAGAGCTCGCTCGGCCGATTCTCGACCGGCGTGCCGGTGAGCGCGACCACGAAGCGCCGTGTGCCGCCCTCGCTGGAGTCCTCGTTCGTGCCTCCGCTCGGGCCTCCGTTCGGCGACGACGCGAGCGCGCGCGCGACCTGCGAGCGCTTCGTCGCCGCGTTCTTCACCGCGTGCGCCTCGTCGAAGACGACCGTCGCCCACGGGACCGCCGCGAACCGCGCCTCGTGCCGCACCAGCAGATCCCAGCTCGTCACCGTCACGGCCGAGCCCTCGTCGAGCAGCCCGAGCAGCGTCCCGCGATGAATCCCGACGCATGCGAGGGTCGGTGCGAAGCGCGCCGCCTCGCGCAGCCAATTCGCCACGACCGAGGTCGGGGCCACGACCAGCGCGCGCCCGAGCGGCGCCCGAAACAAGAGCAGCGCGAGCGCCTCCAGCGTCTTGCCGAGCCCCATGTCGTCCGCCAAGCACGCGCCCGGCGCCCAGTGCGCCAAGCGCACGAGCCACTCCAGGCCCTCGCGCTGATACGGCCGCAAATCAGCGCGCAATGTGCCTGGCACATTCGCTGTCACATTCGCCGCCTCGCGCAGACGCGTGCTCATCGCGAGCCACTCGGGCGGACCCTCGATCCTCGCGCCCGCCTCGGCCAGCTCGGCCAGGAGCGGCGCCGCCAGCGGGCTCGCGCGGACCCCGCCCTCCACCTGCGACCCGGTGCGCGCCAGCGCCGTCAGTGGCGCCAGCGACGCGTGCAGGGTCTCGGTCAGCTCGACGATGCGATCATCGTCGAGGGCGACGAAGCGCTTGCCATCGCGCAGCGCCGCAAGCAGCTCGAGCAGCGGGAGCTCGCCGCCGTCCAGCGTGAACCCGCCGCCGACATCGAGCCAATCGCGGCGCAGCCCGAGCGTGAGGCGCAGCTTGTCGCTCTTTCGAGGCGTCACGCGTCGCGGCGGCACGGTCTGCCATGCCAGCGCGAGGGTCGGGTCCTGCTTGGCCAGGTGCTCGATGCGCTGCAGGAGCTCCAGCGCGGGCTCGAGTCCCTCGACACGCCACGTCGTCCGCACCTCGGCCTCGGGCAGACCCGCGTCCGCGGCCACCCGCGCCACCGCTGCGAGCTCGCCGGCGAAGTCGCGCGCGACGTGCCCCAAGCGCCCCTCGCGCCGCACCGGCACGATGCTCTCGCCGTCCCCGGGCACCAGCGCGCCCAGCTCGACCAGCGGCGCGACGCGTCCCTCGACCACCAAGACGCGCCCGTCGCGTGCCCCCTCGAACCCCAAGCGCAGCACGGTGTTCGGCGCCGGCGGAAAGGCCTCGCCGAGCCAGCTCGCCGACTTGGCCACCGCCACGCGCGGCGCGATGTCGAGCAGCACCTCCGCCAAGCGCGGCAGCGCGTCGGGCGGGATGGGGACTGGCGCGGGCGCCGGTCGTGCCGCCTCGCTGCTCGGGTAGACCCAGAGGAGCTGCGCCGCCTGCACGGCCGCCGCGGACCACCGCCCGACGACGAGCAGAGCCCGCTCCGGAACAAAGTGGAAGCCCCAGCCGCCCTCGCGCGCGGCATGCGGCAGGCCCCGGTGCGATGCCCCGTGGGTCAGGCGCTCGCCACCCCAGCGCACCGTGAGGGTCGACCCCGCGGGCCCGTCCTCGACGGCGATCTCGGGCTCGGCGACGACGACGCGCGCACGGACCACCTCGGATTCGTGCCGCACGTAGATCGGCACCTCGTTCGCCAGAAGTCGCAAGGCGCGGGCGACCGTCTCGTGCTCGTCGTCCGTGGCGTAGCGCGAGTAACGCGGCGCGGCTACGAGTAGCGCGAGCGCGAGCGCTTCGACGTCGGCGCGCGGTGACCAGCGATCGCGCTCGCCCTTGCTGAGTGGCTTGGCCTTGAAGCCGCCCTTCTTTCCGGGCGCGACCACGGCCGGCCCGAGCTCCTGCGGCAGCTTCAGCAGCCAGGCGTTCGGCACGACCTCCGGGACCTCGGTCGGTTGCCGCGCGGGCGCGCGTGTCGCGTCCGACAGCCGCGACAAGAGCCTCTCCCAAGGCGCGCGCGCGACGGAGGCACGGAGCTGGTCCGCGCTCGGGCTGCTCGAGCCCAGCGCGTCGAGGAAGTGCTCGACCGCCAAGAGCTTCAGGCGGCAGGGCTCCGTCCCGTGCTGGTGGCAGCTGGCGGTCGGCGCGCTTCCGCTGACCTTGACCGAGGCCGACATGCAGGGCCCGCGCAGGCATGCGGCGATGCCGTCGTGCTCGACCTCGAAGCTGTCGAAGGCGTCGAGCCAGCGCGCCCGAACCCCTTCGTGGAGCTTCGTCGTGCAGGCGACCTCGGTCTCGGCAAGCCGGTCACGCAGGGCCAGCAGCGGAGCGATCATCGGCTGGTCCGCGCGCGCGCGATAGCGCGCGAGGCGCGTTGCGAGCGCCGGCGCATCGGCGGCGAGCATGCTGGCCAGACTCTTGGCTTGCTCTTCCAACCAGAGGCGCGCCTTCACGACCCGCGGATCCGGGTTGCTCATCCAGGCTTCCACCGTCGTGGGCGCGCCGCCATAGGGAAGGCCCGCGGACACCGCGGCGTCGATGCGCCCGCGAGTCGTGCGCCGAGCGAGCACCTGTGCGTTCATCGCGGCGAACGGCCCGAGGTCCCGCAGCTCGGGCGCCGGAGGTGGCGCAAGGAGCGTCACGAGCGCGGCGAGTGCGGGTCGGAGCCGCACGAGGTGGCCCGGCGGCCGCTTGGCACCCAGGACGTGCCAGCGCGCGGCCCACTCCCCGAGGGTCTTGGTGTACAGCGTGCGGAACGCCTTCGCGGTGGTCACGCGCAGCGACGGGTTGAACGTCGCGTCCAGGTCGATGAAGAGAATCGTCGCGTGCTCCGCGTCGCTGTCTGGGAGCTGCTCGAACGCCGCCATCGCGCTCTGGGTCGCGACCGACGGCCACCATGGCGCACGCAGGAGATCCTTCGGCGTTGCGTAGACTGTGAGGCGAGGGTCCTGCGGGTTTGCGTCGTTCACGGGCTTCGCATATCGCTCGCACGCGCTGGTTACAACGGGGATTCTCCCGAGAGGTGCATGGAGCAACGGGCGCCGTGGGTCCGCGTCCCATCGAATGCGGCCGGCCGTAGGCGCGGTGGCGGAGGCCGTGTCCGACGGGCGTGAGGGGACCCGCGGGTGCGGCCCTTTCGGAACGGACACCATCGCGAGGCCTCGTTCAGGACTCGGCGGTCGAGGTGCCGCCGCCGTCGGTGTTGTCGCCCACGTCGGGTGTCACTGTCAGTGGGTCGGCCTCGCCGGTCTCGTCGGCGCCGCCCTTCTTGTTCTTGCGCTCGAACCACGGCAGGAGGATGGCGCCGTCTTGGCGGTGGTGAGGGCGGCGGTCGCGGTGGCGAGCGCGGCGAGCGGGGCGTCGAGCTCGGCGTGTCCGAAGCGCGGGGCGTCCTTCAAGATGCGGGCGCCGACCTCGGTGGCCTTGGCGGGTCCGAAGCCCCTGGCGCGCTTCGCGGGGATCGTGCCGAAGAGGGTCACGTAGGGTTCTTGGTCGGCGCGTTTGTCGGCGAACTCGTAGCTCTTGGACGAGACATCGCCGAGGGTCGTGTCGGCGTCCTCGACGCGGGCGCGGGCGGTCGCGTGCAGGACGTTGTCGTCGGCGAACTCGCGCTCGGTGCGCTCGGCGACGATGCGGTCCTTCATGACGGACCAGGCGGGGACCTGGGCGGCGAGGCCGTTGGCGCGGGCGCGGTGCCCGCCTTCGAGCTGCGCGGTGTATTGGCGCAGGCGGCCGTAGCTGGTCGTGACGATGAATTCGTACGCCATGGGTCCTGCGAATGGGGCGAGGTCAGCATGCGCGGCGAGGGGGGCGAAAGGGGGCGGGAGTCCGGCGGAAGCGGCGCATCGAAGTCGTCGTCGATCGTCACGAGGCCTTGCCACGTGCCCTCGCCCGGACGCACGCCGAGGAGAGCCGCGCGTGGCTCGGCTGCGGCGGGGTGGAGCGCGACGACCTCGGCCGGGCCCTCGGGAAAGTCGTCCGGCAGATGGATGATGAGGTCCTTGGGGACGTGGATGTGGAGCTTGAGCGCGTGGGTCACGGCCGGACCTCCGGGGCCTAGGGTAGCATGGATGCGGCCCGGATGAATGCTCCAAGGTCTCCAGGGGGCGAAGCGCTGTGGTTCGCCGTTCGATGCCCGAAGGGCCGCCACGCGACCCGCTCGTGCTAAGGTACAGGCCATGGAAGTCGGTGAGCACCCGATGGCGGCATTTATCGCGGGGCGCGAACGCGAGCGGCGCGCGGCGGACGCGCGTCACGCCGAGGCGTTGCGTGCGGCGGTGCCGGCGTTGGCGGCGCGGCTTCGGGAGCTGGGCGCGAAGCGCGTGTGGCTCTTCGGGTCGCTCGTGTGGGGCACGCCGGATGAGCACGCGGACATCGACCTGGCGGTCGAGGGATTGCCGCCCGAGGTGTATTTCAGGGCGGTCGGCGAGCTGCTGTGTGCGGCGCCGGCGTCCGTGGATGTGGTCGAGATGGAGCGGGCGCCGGTGGAGTTTGCGGCGCGGATTCGGGCGGATGGGGTCGAAATCGGCGAGGTCGCGACATGAGCGGAGCGCTGCGGGTCCTCGTGGCGGAGATTGGGCGCGACTGGAGCGCCATGGTGAAGCATGCGGCGCGGGTTGCCGACGTGCTCGCGGAGCCGCCGCTGGCGCCCGACGATTGGCGAAGTCTGGCGGCGCTCGCGGGTACGATCGACGCCTGGTACACGGCGCTCGAGGCCATCGGCGAGCGCGTGGCGCGGACGTTCGAGGGTGTTCCGTCGCGTGGTCCCGATTGGCATCGGCGCTTGCTCGAGACGATGTCGCTGTCGATCGACGGGGTGCGTGACGCGGTCATTGCAGAGTCAGGTCTCGTCGATCTGCGCGAGCTGCTCGGGTTTCGCCACGTGCATCGACACGCGTACCACGCGGAGCTCGACCCGGTGCGGCTTACCGAGCTCGCGCGGCGTCTGGTGCGCGTGCACGTCGCGGTCGGAGCGGATCTCGATCGCTTCGTGGCGCGCTTGCGTGGTGGATTCGATCGGGGTGTGACGTAGCGCGTTCGTCGGACCGATCCGAACGCATCATTCGGAAGCGCTGCACGATTCACGGCCTCAGCAGCACGGTCACGGTCGCACCGCTGCCAGTGCCGGTGCTGCCAACGACCAGATCCGCCGTACCGTTGCCGTCCAGGTCGCCGGCGGCGACGCTGCGCGCGGTGTACCCCGCGGCGAAGGTGCGCAACGCGCCAAGCGTGCCGTCGCCCAGCCCCGGATAGATCCTCACGCTGTTGCCCGTGACCGCGATGAGATCCAGGACGCCATCGCCGCTGACCTCCACGAGCAAGGTGCCGCGTCCCGTGAACGTCACGGGCGTGACCTCCAAGGCCGCGTCGGTTCCGAGGGCGCCGGGGATCCCGAGGAGGATGGTCCCACCGGCCGCGACGTCGAGCGCCTGATCGCCATCGAGATCCGCGACGGCGATATCGGAGCTGCCGCCCGGGAGGACGTAGCCTCCGGCGGCGGCCGGCGACTCGTCGGCGCTGACGATGCCGCTCAGATCGAAGTGCCGATTGCCATCGCGATAGAGGACGAACAACAGCAGCCGGCCCGAGGACCAGTTGTCGTAAGGCGTGCTCTGTGCGACCGACAAGAGGATGTCGGTCTTGCCGTTGCCATCGAGATCCGCGAGCTTCATGCCTTGCAGGGAGTTGTGGTTCACGAAGGCGAGCTCGCCCTGCGGCGACTGGTTGTCGACGTGCATGATCGGGGTCGCTGGGTCGAACGTGCCGTCACCGCGACCGCCCAGCAGGCTGACGCGCTGGCTGCTCCACAACACGAGGTCGGGCTTGCCGTCGTCATCGAGATGCCCGCTGGCGAAGAAGGTCGCGGCGGGACTGCCGGTGGCCGTGGATACGAACGGCTGCAAAGTGCCATCGCCATGCCCCAAGAAGACGTCCACCGTCGCTTGATCGAGGACGACGCAATCGAGGTCCCCGTCGGCGTCGATGTCATCCACGACGAGACGTCTGAGACCGGTGGGTTTCGCATACCGGACGGGCGCGCCGAAGTGGCCCTGCCCGTCGCCGCGCTGCACGGAGAGCGTCGTGTTCGCAGCGACGACGAGGTCGAGCGCGCCGTCGCCGTCCAGGTCGCCGAGCGCCACGAGCGCGCCATCGCTGGGCAGTGTGCCGGGCGTCCCGAGGCCGCTCGGTGACGAGAGGAGCAACGTGAACTTCGCGGTGTTGATGTTGCCGACGACCAGATCGGGGCGCCCGTCGGCGTTGTAGTCCGCGACCCCGACCGAGCCGGGACCGTCGCCGACCGCGTGGCCGATCGCCGCAGCGAAGGTGCCGTCAGGGCGCTGCGCGAGGACGCGGGCGTCCGATCCGATCGCCACGAGATCACGCAGGCCATCGCCATCGAGGTCACGCACCTCGAGCGCATACCCGCGGGTCGCGAGATCGGCCGCGAGCGTGAAAGTGCCGTCGCCCGCCCCGGCGTAGAGTTCGATGCGATCGCCGCCGACCAACAGATCGACCGTGCCGTGCCCATCGACGTCGACGGCCGCGATGGCCACTGGGTTTCTGCGGAATCGCGCCCCGAGCGCCCAACGGGCGCCCGACGCGAAGCTCCCGTCGCCGGCGTTGACGAGGATCGCGAGCTCCAGGGTGCCGCACCCGGCGACCGCCAAGTCCGCGTCACCGTCGCCATCGAAATCCGCGCTCGCGACACCGGCGGGACCGGCCGGCGCCGCGACGAAGACAGGGTCGGCGAACGTGCCGTCGCCGTGCCCGAGAAACAGGCCCACGGCGTCGTCGACGAAGTGCGTGACCGCGAGATCGAGGTGGCCATCGCCATCCAGATCGGCCGCGACCAGCGCCATCGGGCGCCGCCCGGTGGCGAACGGAATGCCGGCCGCGAGAGTGCCGTCGCCGTTGCCGAGAAAGACGGTCGCCAGATCCGCGCGCTGACTGAGGACCGCCACATCCGGAAGCGCGTCGCCGTCGAAATCGCCGACGCTGATCGCCGTCGGCGCCGCGTCGACCGCGCGGGTCTGCTCAGTTTGCAGGGTGCCGTCGCCGTTGCCGAGCAAGACGCCGATCGTCTCATCGCCCCCCGTCGCAAGGGCGAGGTCGGCCTCGCCGTCATCGTCGAAGTCGCCCGCCGCGACCACGTTGGAGGGACCATCCGGGGCGACGTGGACGAGCAACGGCTCGCTCACGAGACCTGCCTGCTGGAGGGTGAGCGTGTATGTTCCCGCGGCGTGGGGCAACCGGATGGTGCCGCTGGTGTCGCTCGTCACCGTGACGACGTCGCTGTTCGATGCGCCATTGCCGGTGAATATCCCGCGCAGTTCACCCGGCAACGTGCTGAAGCGCTGCCCGAGCAGCGTCAACACGCCGCCGGTCGAGCCGACCGCGGGCACCGGTCCGTCGAGAATCGGCGCCTCGAGGATGCCTTCGCACCCGTTCGACTGGATGTTGCGATCGCGATCGAGGTGGCCCGCTTGGCATGTGCCGCGACAGACCCCATTCGCGCACCCGGCTCCGACGAGGCCGAAGGTCGAGTAGACTGTGCCGCACGCGCCGCAGTGGTCGGGATCGGACACGGTGCTCGTCTCACAGCCATCGCTCTGGAGGTCGTCGTTGCAGTCGCGCCATGTCGCATCGCAGGTCCCCGTACACCCAGCCGCGCTACAAACCCCTTGGCCGCGGTAGAAATCGAGATCGCCACGCACGTCCCCCAGACCGATCGCAAAGGCGCCGATCCCGACGCCGGCCGGAAACACCGAGCCATAGCAGAGCGCCAAATCCGTGCGTCCGTCGCCATCGAGGTCGGCCGCGACGCCGGCCGATCCGCTGACCGCCTGCGCGCGAAAGGGGCCGAATGTGCCATCGCCCCGATTGACCAGCGTCAGGCCGCCCGCGAAGGTGTCCGAGAGGAAGAAGTCGTCGCCCTGCACGCCATCGAAATCTGCGACCACGACGTAGTCGAAGTAGCCCGTATAGAAGTCGGCGGTCTTCGTGAAGCTCCCGGCGCCCGCATTCAGGAGCAAGGCGAGGCTCTCGGGCGCAAAATTCGTGCTGCCGATCGGCAGATGCATGACCGCGAGGTCAGGCCGGCCATCCTCGTTGAACGCGCCGCCGACGAGCAGAACGGCCGCCTCTTGGGTGCCGATCGCGCTTGGCGCGAGAAACCCGCCGTGACCGTCGCCGAGCCATAGCGTGATCGCGCTGAGGCGGTTCACCGCGGCGGCGAGCCCGACGACATCGAGCGCGCCGTCACCGTTGTAATCCGCGGCCGTGAGGCCGAGCGTCGCGACGGGCCCGTCGCCCGCCAAGAGCGCGCCGTCCGCGCCGAACGTCGCGTTGCCGCGACCGGGATAGAGACGCAAGTCGGTGTCGGTGGCGCCGATGAAATCGAGAACGCGATCGCCATCGAATTCGCCGACCGCCGTTTGGCGCAAGACGGCCCCCGCGGGGATCGGGAGCGCGCCGACCGAGAAGCCGCCGTCGCCGAGCGAGCGCAAGAGTGCCGCATCGTTTGGAAAGGCAGCGAGGAGGTCGTCGCGGCCGTCGGCATCGAAATCGGCCGCACGAAGTCCCGATGTGTGCTTGGAATAGCCGCTGCCGAGCGGCGTGATCGGGGCGAGCGGTGTGAAGACAGCGTGCCCGTCGCCGACGTCGACGACCAGTTGGTACTGCCCATTGCTGTAGCTGCGCAGCGCGAGATCGGCTTTGCCGTCGCCGGTGAAGTCCCCGGCTGCGGCCGCGTAGGCTGTCGCCGTCGTCCCGAGGGCGAGGTTCAGGACGCCGTTGATATGATGGTCCGAGCACGCGATACCGCAGTCGCCGCAGTTGTCGGAGTCGGTCGCGAGGATCGCCTCACAGCCGTTCGCGAGCTCGTCGTCGCAGTCCTTGCGCCCGGTGCTGCAACCGGCGACGCAGACGCTCTGAACGCAACCCGTTCCGAACTCGCAGGCATGGTCGCAGACGGCGCAATGCAGCGGATCGGACGTCGTGTCGATCTCGCAGCCGTTCGCGGCGTTCTTGTCGCAGTCGGCCCAACCGTCCTGGCAGCTCCCGATCGCGCACACGCCCTCGCGGCAGGATTGGACGGCGTGGGGCAGCGCGCAGACGGTCCCGCAGGTTTTGCAGTTCTGGGTGTCCGAGGCCAGCGTCGCTTCGCAGCCGTCGCGGAGCTTGTCGTGATTGCAGTCGGCGTAGCCGCTCACGCACGTGCCATTGCAAACGCCTTCAGAGCAGTTCGGGGCGACGACGTGCTGCGACGAGCAGACGTTCGTGCAACCTCCGCAATGATCCGCGACGTAACGGACATCGGTCTCGCAGCCGTCGGTCTGGACGTTGCCGTTGCAGTCGTCCCAACCTGGATCGCACTGTTTGACGCAGAGGCCTGCGGTACAGGTGCCGTGCTGACCCGCGACGAATTCGAACGCGCCATCGCGGCGCCCGAGGCCCAGGCGGACGTAGTTGAACATCGACAGCACGATGTCCAAGCGGCCGTCGCCATCGAACTCGCCCAGCGCGAGCACCGGGCCGTAGTACGTGTAGTCGAAGCGGAAGCCGAGCGACGCCTGGAACGTCCAGTCGCCGTCGCCGCGAAAGACTCGGCCGCCTCCACCGCTGGTGCACGCGACGACGACATCGAGGTGGCCATCCTGATCGAAATCGGCGAGCAGCGGACCGCCCTGGGAGGTGCCGGGCCAGGTGCCGCAGGTGGGGTCGACGATCGACAGCGCGCGCGCGGTGAAGGTCCCGTCGCCGCGGCCGGCGAGGAACCCGACGAGCGGCTGGCCGAGCGAGTAGTTGTAGCGTCCGGCCACGATGTCTTCATGGCCGTCCTCGTCGACGTCCCCCACGGCGATGCCGGTCATCCAATTGGAACCCGCGAAGCCATAGTTGGTGAGCGCCGCGTCGAACGTGCCGTCGCCGTTTCCAAGGAACACCGCGTAGCGGTTGCAGTACATGTCGGCGTCGCACACGGCGACGAGGTCGAGCACCTGGTCACCATCGAAGTCGGCGGCGCGCAGGGAGCCGATCGCCCCGCTCGCCCCGACGCCGGGGGCCGCGGCAACCGCAGCGGCGAACGTGCCAGCGCCATCGCCCGCGAAAAACCAGAGACCGCCCGACGCGGACTCGGCGACGAAATCGATGTCACTGTCGCCGTCGAAGTCCGCGGCCGAGACGCCGTAGACGCGCGCACCGCCGTCGACCGCATAGGGGGTCACCGCGAAGGTCCCGTCGCCCATCGAACGGAGGATCTGCAGGTCGACCGTGTCGAACGCGATGAGATCATCGCGCGTGTCAGCGTCGACGTCGGCGACCACGATCGAGCTGCCCCAGCGCGGGTACGTGCGCCCGGCGTTCGTGATCTCGAAGAGGGGCGCCGGCGCGAATTGCCCATGACCGTCACCAAACGAGACGCGCACGCCGCGCGCGGTCGTCGTCGGGGCACCGGCGAGCATCGCGACGTCCGCGTTGCCGTCGCCGTCGAAGTCGCCGGTCAGCGTGGTCAGGACGTTTTCGAGAGAGACGAGCGTGCTCTTGCCGCCGACGTGATCGCTTGCGCATACGATATCGCAGCCGCCGCAGTTCTGCGGATCGACGGCGATCGGCTTGTCGCAGACCTTGCACCCGTCGGTGTCGAGCGCGCAGTCGGGCGCGCAAGCGAGCACGCCGACCGGCAAACCTAGAGACTCGCAGGTGGTGTCCCCGAGGTCGTCGTCGTCGCAGGGCTCGTTGCCTTCGCGCGCGCCGTTGCCGCAAAATGGCGTCAGGTTCTCGCACGCCGCGTCGCACCCGGACTCGGCGCAACAGTCGGCCTGAACGCAGTCCGATCCGCATTGACCATCGCGGCATACGGCGCCGCAGCCGCAGCACGTGCCTGCGGCGAGCACCTTGGGATGCGCGGGGGTCAGGCACTGCGCGTCTTGCGTGCAACCCGTGCACGCCGCGGTGTCGAAGGAGCAATCAGCGGCACACGCGAGGCGTCCGTCGGCGAAGCCGAGCGTCGCGCACGTGGCGTCGCCGAGCGCGAACGCATCGCAGTCTTCGCCGTGGTCGATGACGCCATTGCCGCAGCCGACGGGCGGTCCGCAAGCGTCGCCGAGGCAGTGGCCGGTGTCGGTCGGGGTGGGCTCGGTGTCGGTCGGGGTGGGCTCGGTGTCGTTCGGGGCCGGCCCGGTGTCGTTCGGGGTGGGCTCCGTGTCGGTCGGGGTGG
>SXGT01263141.1_pt1 | contig 34885 bp, 25 predicted proteins | sample 3176221 | NCBI WGS metagenome assembly SXGT01 (sample SAMN11356862, study PRJNA531348) | freshwater metagenome | isolation source: freshwater sample F1-120 | place: China: Fuxian Lake, Yuxi | collected 2017-12-25 | reverse complement strand
GGTTAGAGGACGGCGGTCGAGGAAACGGAATCAGGAGGAGGCGAGAAAAGATAGAGTCAATCCAATCGTAAAGGTCACGCGAGGATCACGCAGCGCCGACGAAGAGCCGACGCCGAAGGCTTTTTCGTGCATAATTCAGGAGTTAAGGTTCTGCCAACAGCAGCCGCGTAGCCTACCTGCTCTGGTTTGCCCGAATGAACTCTTGCACCTCTGCTTGGATGGCCGCCTGCTGAACGGCGATGAGCAGGTGCCCGCCCTTGTCGAAGCCAACTAGCCGCGATCCTCGTATGTTCGCAGCGGCAAACTCCGCGTTGCGATACAACTGCAACCTGTCGTCTTTGGCGCGAACTATCAACGTCGGAGCCCGGATCGCGGCGATCCTCTGATTCGGCATCGCTGCGCGATTGTCAAACACCACGCCGGCGGAGCGCGGGGAAACCGGGTTCATGTAGTCGATCACCTGATCGATCACTTTCCGCTGCTGGTCCGTGAGGCTCGAGACGACCGTCGGGTCAGCGCCCATCAGCTCGATGAAGTGACTGCGCAGGAGTTTGCTGACGGCCCAGTAAAGCAGGTCGTACTTGTAGATGGTGGTCAGCATGTCGCCCTTCTGATTCGCGCCTGCCTGCTCGCTCCCGGACGACGATGCAACCCCGCATGAGAGGAGGGTCAGCGAAGACACACGTTCCGGAAACAAGGCAGCGAAGAGCAGCGCGGAGGGGCCCCCGTGAGACAGCGCCAAGACCGCGACTTTTTCCAGGCCCAGTGTGTCAAGGAGATGGGCATAGGCTCGCGCCTGATCTTCGAAGGTTGCACCTTCGCGGAAAGTTGACCGCAAATAGCCGAAGCGCGAGGGTGCGATCCATTGGAAGCTGTCGCCCAATACCGCTTGCGCGACCAGCTCACCTTGGTCGAAACCGCCGCCGCTTCCGTGCACGACCAGGACAGCGGGGCCCGAACCTGCTCGCTTGAACTCTATGGCACCCCGCGAAGAAGGAATGACCATGCTCGCGTTAGCGATCCGCCCATAGGCCTTTCGAATATCGGTGACGACGACCGCGGAAGCGGCAGCAACTGCAGCCGTTGCCGATAGGGACATCGCGATCCAACGAGACGTCAACACAGCCGCTGCCTCCAGCCGCTAGCTTAGCGAGCGCGCCTTTCATCTATACACTACGCCCGATCGGCCAGACTGGTTGCGAGCGGATGGCAAACACCGGGCCGGCGCCGAAACGCACGGATGCGGAAGGTCAAGCTGGCGTTTACGGGCAAGCGCCGTAGCAACGTGAAACGGGGAAACGCCATGGCGAATCGACAGCGGAGAGCGTCCGAGTTGACTCTCCATTACGGCGAACACGATGAATTCATTCCGGTCGGCGTCCGGCGCAATTCGTCGAAGAAGTTGAAGAGGAACACCATGGGTTCGGGCCGATTCCCCCGCTCCCGCGGAAATCTGGCGTTTCCCGCCCGGGCCCGGGAAGGGCCGCGCGAAGGTTGCCATCGCCCCCGTTTCGGCCGACTCGTATGGCATCCATTTCCCTTCGGGCGAGAAGATCGGCAACACTTCGCGAAACGGAGTCTTGAGGAACACCCCCACACGTCCAGCCTTGGGATTGTCGCTTACCGGACCTTCAAGCGGCACGGTCCACAAGTCGTAAAAGGTCTGCTGTTCAACCTGCGTGAGCGCCAGCCGCCGTCCATCGGGCGCGATCGAGGATGGAAACTGCGTGTATGGGCTTTAGGTCAGCTTGTACCGCCTCTCCTCCGCCGGCGCCGCCGTGAGGGACCGACGGGAAGGCAAGCTGTTGGCCGTCCGGACTCCACACGGGAAAACCGTTATAGCCGAGAGGGAAGGTCAGGCGTGTGAGCGCCTCTCTTTCGAGATCGTACAGGTCTGCCAGTGAAGTAATTCTGCCGGACGGGGCCGATCAGCGCGGGCCGCCCAACGGCGTTCAGCACTAACGGCCATTCCAGAGTGATAAGATTACGTACAATGTTCGCGCTCCTTTTGTTTTTAGCAGCCGTAACTTCCCCGCCTGTATTTGAGAAGGACATCCTGCCAATCTTCGCGGCCAAGTGCGTCGTCTGCCACGGAGCGAAAACTCCGCAGGGCGGTCTGGACCTTCGAAGTCCGGACGCTGTTGTAAAAGGCGGCATCCACGGGTCGGCGGTGGCGCCAGGCGCGTCCGCCAGGAGCCTGCTCATCGACAAGCTGATTACGCGCGCCATGCCGCCGGGTCCGGAGAAGCTCGCGGATACCGAGATTGCCAGGATTCGCGACTGGATTGACCGCACGCTCAAGCCGCCTGAGCAGGTAACCGAACATGACGTGCTGCCTATTGTTCAGATCCGCTGTGTCGCGTGCCACGGCAAGCGGAAGCAGGAAGGGGGGCTCGATCTTCGGACGGTGGCGTCACGTCTAAAGGGAGGCAAATCCGGGCCCGCGGTGATCCCAGGCAGGCCCGAGGAGAGCCTGCTGATCAAGAGGATTGTTTCGGGAGAAATGCCGCCCGCGAAGCTGCAACTGGAGTACTCGGTGCGTCCTCCCACGGAAAGCGAAGTTGCACGGCTTCGCACATGGATCGCGCAAGGCGCCCAGGAGGGAGATCCCCGCGAGACCGCTGCCGTCGACCGCGAGGACCGTTTGGTCTCGGACAAGGACCGGCAGTTCTGGGCATTTCAACCACCGAAGCGCCCCGCTATCCCCTCCGTTAAAGCGGCTCACCTGGTGAAAAATCCGATCGACGCTTTTCTGCTCGCGAGGCTTGAAGCGAAGGGGTTGAGTTTCTCTCAGGAGGCGGACAAGGGCAAGCTGTTGCGCCGCGCATACCTTGATCTGACTGGCTTGCCGCCCGCACCCGCGGAGCGGGATGAATTTTTGAACGACTCGCGTCCGGATGCGTACGAACGGCTGGTGGATCGCCTGCTTGAATCGCCCCGGTACGGAGAGCGCTGGGGTCAGCATTGGCTGGATCTTGCCGGGTATTCGGATTCGGAGGGTTTCGGCCAGGATGACGGTGTGCGCCGCTTCGCCTGGCGCTATCGCGATTACGTGATCCGATCGCTGAACAGCGACAAACCCTATTCGGAATTTGTGCGCGAGCAGATCGCCGGTGACGAGCTTGCCGGTGACGCGAAGCCCGGTCCGATGAACCAGGAGAATCTCGACCGGCTCGCTGCAACAGGTTTTCTGCGAACCACGCCAGATCCGACGAACGCTCCTGAGCGGGGGTTCATCGCGGAAAGGTTGAACATCGTCGCGGATGAAGTGGAAGTACTGACTTCATCCATGATCGGCCTCACGGTGGGCTGCGCGCGCTGCCACAATCACAAGTACGACCCGATCCCGCAGCGCGACTACTATCGTTTGTCGGCAATCCTCCAATCGGCCTACGATCCCTATGACTGGCTGCCTCCGAAAAGAAGGGAATTCGACGCGGCGCTGCCACGGGAGGTGGCCGAATACGAGACTCACAACCAGCCGCTCAACGCCGAGATTGGCAAGCTCGAAAAGAGTCTTGCGGAACTTACGGCTTCGTATCGCGAGGAATACCAGCGTGACGTCAAGACCGAGACCTTCGAGGATCCGGCGAAGATTCCCCTCGATAAATTGTTCGCGAAGTTTCCAAAATTGAAGCAGCGTGGCGAACCGGTTCAGAAGGAACTGGATGCCCTGAAACGGAAGTTGCTGCCGAAGCCGCACGTGCGCGTACTGATGGACAACGGAGGCGAACCTTCGGCTTTCTATCTCTTACGCCGCGGCGACCCGCTCACTCCCGGCGAACGTGTCACACCCGGAGTTCCGTCCGTTCTCAGTGGAGCGATTGAGCCATACCGCGTGACGCCGCCGTGGGAAGGAAGTACAAGTTCCGGACGGCGCCTGGCGCTCGCGCGGTGGCTCACCCAACCGAACCATCCGCTTACCGGACGTGTCGCGATGAACCAGATGTGGATGCGCCATTTCGGCCGCGGCATCGTTGCAAGCCCATCGAACTTCGGCCGCGCGGGCAGCGTGCCGTCGCATCCTGAATTGCTGGACTGGCTCGCGGTCGAGTTCGTGTCTCGCGGGTGGAGTCAGAAGGCGATGCATCGGCTGATGATGACTTCTTCAGCATACCGGCAGTCCTCGTCTCTTCGTGAGGCGCCTTCCGCCGATCCGGAGAACCTCCTGTTGAGCCGCATGCCTTTGCGGCGCCTGGAGGCAGAGGCGCTGTACGATGCCGCGCTCGCGGCGACCGGACGGCTGGACGCGAAGATGTTCGGGCCGCCCGCCGACATCGAAGTGAAGACTGACAAGGAAGTGGTGGTGAAGGCGGGACACGATGGCTACAGGCGCGCTATCTACGTTCTGCATCGCCGCCAGACGCCGGTAACGATGTTCGAGGTGTTCGACCAGCCCCCGATGACTCCAAACTGTATCGAGCGCCGCCTGTCGAACGTGGCCACACAGGCGTTGCAGATGACAAACGGCACGATGATTTGGGATCAATCGCGCTACCTTGCCGGCCGGCTGATTGACGAGTTCGAGCAAGACCGCGGCGCGCAGGTGCGGCAAGCGTACCTTCGAATTCTCTCCCGCCCTCCATCGGCTGAAGAAATTCACGCCGGCGTCGAATCGCTCGATCAGTTCGCGCGGCTGTGGCGGGAGAAGCTGGCTTCCGGGAATCCGGATGCTCCCGTTCTTGCGACGGCCCGCTGGCAATCGCTCGCGAGCCTGTGCCACACGCTATTGAACTCCGCCGAGTTCGCTTTCATCGATTGAGGACAGAACATGAACAACCCGTCCCGCCGCGACTTTTTCAACCGTATCTCCGACGGCATTCACGGCGCGGCGCTCGCGTCGATCTTCGGCGCCCGCGCCGTTGCGTCCACACACGAGGCGCCGAACCTGCTCGCGAAGCAGCCGCACTTCAAGGCAAAGGCTAAGGCCGTAATCCATCTATTTCAAAACGGCGGTCCGAGCCAGGTGGACCTGTTCGATCCCAAGCCGGGATTACAGAAGTACGCGGGCCAGATTCCGCTGCTTGACCTGAAGACGGATGTTTCATCTCCAATCTCGATGGGAGGCCTGCTACCATCTCCGTTCAAGTTCAACAAGCACGGCCAATGCGGCATGGAACTGGCGGAAGTTCTTCCGCATCTGGCGAAACATGTCGATGACATCGCCTTCATCCGTTCGATGTTCGGCGAGCACTTCAACCACGAACCGGCGCTGTTCCTGATGCATTCCGGGCGCACGATTCCGAGCAGGCCGTCGATGGGATCGTGGGTGTCATACGGGTTGGGCACGGAGAATCAAAACCTGCCGGCCTATATCGTCCTGGACGATCCGAAGGGACTGCCGATTAACGGCATCTCGAACTGGCAGTCGGCGTGGCTGCCGCCGCTTTATCAAGGGACGCGAGTCAGAACCGAAGGTCCGCCGGTACTGAATCTCGCCCCGAACCCCGAGTGGCCTACGCCGCTCGCCGCGGCACAGCGAGACCTGCTCAGGCGCATTGATGATGCACATCGGCGCGAGCGTCCCCATCAGCCCGACCTGGACGCGCGCATCTCCAGTTATGAACTGGCCGCGCGGATGCAGGTCGCCGCAAGCGATGTACTCGATGTCTCGAAGGAAACGGAGGCGGTGCGCGAAGCTTACGGACTGAACGATCCGCAAACGGCGTCGTACGGGAAACGTTGTCTGATGGCCCGCCGCATGGTGGAGCGGGGAGTCCGATTCGTGCAACTTTACATCGAAGGACAGATCTGGGACAACCACGAGAACCTCGACACGGGATTGCGCTACGCGTGCGGCAAGACGGACAAGCCGGTGGCGGCGTTACTGACGGACTTGAAGCAGCGTGGGCTTCTTGACTCGACTCTTGTGATTTGGGGAGGCGAGTTCGGACGTCTGCCGCTTGCCCAGAGCACGAACGGCCGCGATCATGGCCCTTCCGGCTTCACGACGTGGATGGCGGGCGGCGGCGTGAAGCCTGGGACTATCTACGGCGCGACCGACGATTTTGGACACAAGGCCGTGGAGAACCGCGTTTCCGTTCATGACTTTCATGCGACGGTTCTGCATCTGCTCGGGCTTGAGTTCCGCGACTTGGTTTACGAAAGGCACGGGCTTAAAGAACGGCTCACCGACCAGTTCCCGGCGCGGGTGGTGAAGGAAGTTTTGGCGTGAGGTAAGGGAGAGGCGAATAGGCAAGGCGCCGCCTTCGAGAAAACTGCTCCGACCAGCGATTCCGGTGCGTGGCCCATAGTGATAGAGCCCCGCGCCACGGGGCGATCCATCACCAGTACGCCGAACCCCGGTCGCCGCGGCCGCCAGACATGGATCGGGCGCCGTTTAGTTTAGCCGACTGCGCGGCCGCGAAGGCCGGCCCAAAGTCGGCCCACTCCGGTGGCTTCGGAATCGCCACCGCGGACCGCTGCGTCGTCGGCGAGAACTGCAGGTTCGACGGCCGCCCCCGCAACCCGTGGATCGCCATTGCCTTGCCTTACTCCTTCAACCGCTTGACAATTTGCGAACCCACCGAGCCGTCACGCCCATCTTCAGGGCGGTGTCGCGCTGCCTCATGCTACACGCCTCAACTCGCTTCAGCCAGTGCAGATCATCTCGTTCTCCTTTGCTCATCGCGATTCGTTGCATCCCTCACCTCGCGGTTGTCAAGAGGAACTTCTACCTGGCCGCGACAGTGAACTCGACTGGAGGATCAAGAGGTGGCGCCCATGCGCCTGTGATCCGGACACAACCAGGGATGCCGCGTCGATGCCGATTTAGGGATGCGGCTGCGCGTAAAGCCCGATGGCCGTGGGGTCCTGCCGCTGCCGCGCCGAGTCCCCGCGTGACTTGATGTTGGGAAGGTGGATGTGGGACAGTCGAAACATGCAACTCGCGGCGCGACTCATGCCACTTTGCCTGGCCGTGACCGTCTCGGCCCAGACATCCCGTCTCGACTTCTTCGAGAACAAGGTCCGGCCGGTGTTGGTGCGCAGTTGCCAGGGATGCCACGGGCCGAAGGTCGAGCAGGCCGGGCTCCGGCTCGATTCACGGGAGGCACTTCTGAAGGGCGGGACGCGAGGACCCGCAGTCACACCGGGCGATCCGGACGCCAGCCTCGTTGTAAAGGCGGTGCGCCACGAAGGGTTGAAGATGCCCCTTGGCGGCAAGCTGAAATTCGAGGAAATCGAGGCGATCGAGACATGGGTTCGGCAAGGCGCGTTGTGGCCGAATGAAGCCGCGACGGCAGTCAGGGCCAAGTCAATCCCGGAAAGAGCCCGTGAGTATTGGGCGTTTCAACCCGTCATCAAGCCAATACCATCCGCCGTCAGCCGACGCGACTGGGGCCGCACGCCGGTCGATACGTTTATCCTGGCGGCCCTCGAGGGAGCCAAGCTCACTCCGTCGCCTCCCGCCGATCGCGCGACTCTAATCCGCCGTGTCACGTTCGATCTGACCGGGCTGCCTCCGAAGCCTGAAGAGACCGTTGCTTTCATGAACGATCCGTCGCCTGAAGCCTATTCCAAAGTGGTGGACCGGTTGCTCAAGTCGGCCCGCTTTGGCGAGCATTGGGCCCGTCATTGGATGGACCTGGTGCGCTATGCCGAATCGCATGGCAGCCAGGGTGACTTCGATTTGCCCTATGCGTGGCGTTATCGCGACTACCTGATCCGCGCGCTCAATCAGGACGTGCCGTACGATCAACTGGTCCGCGAGCACTTGGCGGGAGATCTTCTCGCCAGTCCTCGCATCAACGCTGGAGAGAGTATCAATGAATCTGTGATCGGGACGGCGCATTTGCGTATGGTGGAGTACGGCTACATTCCTGTCGATGCGCTGGACGACCAGTTCAAGGTAGTGGACAACCAGATCGACGTGATCTCGAAGGCTTTTCAGGGGCTCACCGTCTCGTGCGCGCGCTGTCACGATCACAAATTCGATCCGATCGGTCAGAAGGATTTCTATGCGCTCTATGGAATTCTTGCCAGTTCGCGGCATGGCCAGCGGGTGATTGACACGCCTGAACACGTTAACTTGCATCGCGCCGAGTTGGCTAAGTTCCGCGGCAGCCTTCGCCGCGAGCTCGGGCGAACCTGGCTCGCAGCCAAACCAAACCTATCCGCGGAGTTGCCCGCTCCACCACTCGCCCCCGCCCCTGCCGGCAAGAAGCCCGCTGACCCTCCGAAACCCGACTACGGCCCGCTGGCACTTTGGCGCGAACTGAAGGACTTGACCCCGGGCGACGCATTCCGCGCGGGATGGGAGCGAGCCGGCGGGAATCTAAGGAAGGACATAGATGAGCGGCGCGAATTTAACGCAAAGGGCTTCAGCCGCGGATGGAATTTCGACAGCGGGGACGATTTCAAAACCTGGTTCCGCACAGGCAACGGTCTTCCGGACGAGCCGTTCAGGCCAGGCGAATTCTATGTATTGACCGAGGGCGATCGCCTGATAAATGGCGTCTATCCGGCGGGCGTCTACCAGCACTTGCTCTCGCGGAAGCACAGCGGTGTATTTCAATCACCACGCTTCAAGATCGACTCGGACTCAATCAGCCTGCGCGCACTCGGCGGGAATTTCGCCTGGGCTCGGGTCGTCGTGGAAAATTATGCACTGGGAAACGGCGGCATCTACCCAGCCACCGATCTCAATGATGATACGATGCGGTGGATCCGTTTCGACACCAAGTACCGGCGCGGCTCCCATGCCTATATCGAACTGGCGGCGCTTGAGGATCGGGCACGTTCGGCGACCGGAGCACATGCCGATGGCCGCTCTCATTTCGGAGTGGCGGAGGTGGTGTTTCACGATGGAGATCAGCCACCGAAAGATGAACTGACTGCCGCCCTCTTGCTGGAAGGGCCTGCGCCGGCATCACCCGCCCAACTCTCCGAGCGGTATAACGCGGTTCTCCACGGTTGCGTCGAAGCCTGGATAGATGGTTCGTTGAGCGACGCGCAGGCGGCATTCCTCGACTTCTTCGTGAGAAACGATCTCTTGCCGAATTCGAAGAAGCAGGTACCGGAATCCGCGGCTGCGCTCGTGGACAAATATCGGGTACTCGAAGCCGAGGTCCCCGTTCCACGGCGCGTACCGGCAGCCATGACAGGCACTTCGTTCGATCAGCCACTGTTTGTGCGAGGCAATCACATGAACCCGGGTCCGCCGGTTCCGCGCCGCTACCTGGAGGCTCTGGGAAGTCCTTCCTGTAGCAGCGATCAAAGCGGCCGGCTCGAACTGGGGAACTCGATTGCGAGTCCCGCGAATCCGCTCACCTCCCGCGTGATCGTGAACCGGCTCTGGCATCATCTTTTCGGACGCGGGATCGTTCGAACCGTCGATAACTTCGGCAAGAACGGCGAAAAGCCTTCGCACCCTGAGTTGCTCGATTATCTTGCAGCAAGGTTTGTCGAGGAGGGCTGGTCGGTCAAAGCGATGATACGGCTCCTGGTCACCTCGAGCGTTTACCAAATGAGCTCAACGCCTTCGGCGGACGCAGCCCGCCTTGATTCGGCAAACGACCTCCTGCAACACGCGCGCGGGCGACGGCTGCCGGCCGAGTCGATTCGCGACGCTATCCTCTCGGTCAGCGGTGACCTCGACCCGAAGCTCTATGGGCCGGGAATCGACGTCTATTACACGGGAAAGACCGAAAGCGGCGGCACAGTGGGTCCGCTCGACGGGGCACGCCGGCGAAGCGTCTATCAAAGAATCAAACGCAACGCGCAGAATCAGTTTCTCGAAGTCTTTGACGCTCCCAAGCCTGCCAGCACGAGGGGCCAGCGGGACTCGACCAATGTTCCGGCGCAATCGCTGGCTATGCTCAATGATCCGTTTGTCATCGACCAGGCCTCAAAATGGGCCAGCCGGATTGTTGCCGATGGAGGCACGTCGGCGCGGGATCGCGTGGAGCGCATGTTCCGGCGCGCGCTCGGCCGCCGTGCCACGGAAGCCGAGATCACCGCGAGCCTCGATTACCTCACACGCGGTGGAGGAGACGAAGCGGAGTTACTATCCAACCAGAGAGCCTGGCAGGACTTTGCGCACTCGATCTTCAATTTCAAGGAGTTCCTCTATGCCAGATAGCGTGCCTGGCGTGCCTATGTTGAACAAACTCATATCCCGCCGCGAAATGCTCCGGCGCGCGTCTACCGGCTTCGGCCTCACCGCCTTTGCCGGCCTAGCCGCCGGGCAGGGCGCGAAGAAACCGCACTTTAACCCCAAACTGACAAGCGTCATTTTTTGCTTCATGTCCGGCGGCGTATCACACGTGGATAGTTTCGACCCGAAACCGCGCCTTGAGCGCGATGCCGGCAAGCCAATGCCCATGCCGGTCAAGCCAACGATGTTCAACGACGTCAAAGGCATCATGCCAAGCCCGTGGAGTTTTCGAAACTACGGTCAGTGCGGCATGCCGGTGAGCGAGTTGTTTCCGCACATGGGCGCTTGTGCCGACGATCTGTGCCTGATCCGTTCGATGACCAGCACGGCCAATGAGCATGCGCAAGGCAATTTCTACATTCACACCGGGCAGCCGTTTCTCGGGTTTCCGAATGCTGGCGCGTGGATCAACTACGGCCTTGGCAGCGAGAATCAGAATCTACCCGGCTTCGTTGTCCTCGCGAGCGGAGGTGTTCCGCTGGGCGGCATCGGCATGTACGGAAGCGGTTTTCTCCCGGCCGAGCACCAGGCTTCTTTGCTGTATCCCGAGGCAGTCGAGGCACTGAACAACATCAAGCCGAAGGAGGAGGACCGCGAACAGCAGCGCAGACTTTCGTTTGTGGCCGCGATGGACCAGCAGTATACCAGCCGGAGCAGCGCGGACCCTCAGGTGGAGACCGCGATTCGCAACTACGAGACAGCCTATCGGATGCAGACCGCTGTGCCGGAGTTGATGGACCTGAAGGGCGAAACGGAGGCCACCCGGCGGCTGTACGGGATTGACTCGAGTAACGCAGCCACGGCGGCCTACGGCAGACAGTGTCTGTTGGCGCGGAGGCTCGTTGAACGCGGCGTGCGATTCGTGGAATTGACCTGCCTGATGCGGCCTTCCGTTCCTGGCCAGATTGGCAACCCATGGGATCAGCATACGCTCCTGAAAGAAGGCCACACCGAAATGGCGCTGCAAGTGGATCAGCCGATCGCCGGTCTGATCAAGGATCTGAAGGCGCGCGGATTGTTCGAACAAACGCTTATCGTCTGGGCGGGCGAGTTCGGCCGCACTCCGTTCGCGCAGGGGGTTAACGGCCGCGATCACAATCCTTTCGGTTTCAGCATCTGGTTAGCCGGCGGCGGCGTGAAGCGGGGGTTCATCTACGGACAGACAGACGAGTTTGGCTACTACGCCGTGGAAAACACCATGACCGTGTATGACCTCTGGGCCACAGTGCTGCATTTGCTTGGCCTCGACCATGAACGGCTCACCTACCGGTTCAGCGGCCGCGACTACCGGTTGTCGGATGTGCATGGCCGCGTGATCCGCGATCTCCTCTCATAGTGCCGCAGCCGATTGCAATGTGGACTTTCATACGACCCCGGCGCCTCGCCCGGCCGCGTATATTCTGAAAGCTCAGTTCCCGCTTGCCGGCGTTTCCGGACGCCTTGGCAAGGAAGGCATCCATGCCGTATTCCGTATTCTCCCCGCTGACCCAACCCTGGCCCGTCGTGATTGTCTGCTGCGTATACTCCATTGGATGGGATGGTTGTCTGATTGACTGATCACTTTCACTTGACTCGCCGAGCAAATTGGGGCACAGTTGATCGGTGGTGTCATATTCGGTGCGCGTCCTGCGAGGTCTGATCGCAATCACGTCATGCCTGGTGTGATGCCCGGGGTTGGGAGATTTCGGGCCCAGCTCCGACTGCGGCTGACTTCAGTGATGGTAGGACGGTTGTTGTTCGAAAACTCCTGAAAGGTTAAAGGTGAGATCCTTGCGAGCTATTATTCTCTTTTGTCTCTTTCTTGGCGCAGCGTTGGCGCAAACGGACCGCGGCACGATCACTGGAACCGTAACCGACCCCGCGGACGCCGTCGTGCCCGCAGCCGCTGTCACAGCGACGCACACCGACACCGGCGCCAAATATGCCGCAGTTACGACGCAAACCGGCAACTACACGATTGCACAGGTCCCGGCGGGAATCTACGACGTCAGCGTGGAGATGGCCGGCTTCAACACGTTCGTTCAGAGAGGCATCCGGATCTTCGCCACGCAGACAGCCCGCATTGACGTAGCCCTGCGAGTGGGCGGCACCGCCGAGGTGATTTCCGTAACCGCCGATGCCCCGCTGTTGAAGACTGAGAGCGCGGAACAAAGTTCCACCGTCAGCAGGGAAAAGCTGAACGAACTGCCGCTCAACTTCGGAGCGCGGGGCAACACCTCCGCTGCCAGCATTCGCAATCCCTACAGCTTTGTCACGCTTGTGCCCGGCGGCAGCATCACGTCTTACAGTTCGATCAAGCTTAACGGCGCTCCGCTAAACACCTACCAGGTTCGCGTGGAGGGGCAGGAGGCGAACAACCAGAGGCTGATGATCCGCCAGGACCAGGTGCAGCCCTCGGTGGAATCGCTAGAGGAAATGTCCGTGCAGAGCAACAACTTCTCGGCGGAGTACGGACAGGTCACTGGCGGGATGTTCAATCTCACCGTCAAGTCCGGCACGAATCAAATCCACGGAAGCGCGTTTGAGTACTTCGTAAACGAGTCTCTGAACGCGGGCCTCCCTTACACCAACAATCGACGGGGCGGCCTGGTGCGCCCGGTCAACCGGAGACACAACTATGGCGGCAGTATCGGCGGTCCGGTCTGGTTGCCAAAAGTCTACGACGGCCGGAATAAGACCTTCTTTTTCTTCGCCCTCGAGAAGTTCCATCAGCAGCAACTTGTCGGCGGGACGCTCGCGACCATGCCCACCGACGCGATGCGCGGAGGCGACTTCAGCGAGGCTCTGACGAACCGCGCCCTGACAACGCAACTGGACCCGCTCGGCCGCTCCATTCTCGAAAACGTAGTTTACGATCCGCAGACCACCAGACAGGTGAACGGGCAAGTAGTCCGGGATCCCTTTGCACGCAACATCCTTCCCGTAAGCCGGTTCGACCCGGTGTCTCTGAAAATACAAGCGCTGATTCCGAGGGCGACACGACCTGGCCGGATCAATAACTGGGACCAGTCATTCGACGCAGCCACCGACAAGAACATCGCAAGCGTCAAGGTGGATCACAACTTCAACACGCTCGGTAAAGTGTCTTTCTATTGGTCCCGGTACTGGGGCCCGCACTACAACGGATCGGACGGATTGCCAATTCCGCTGACCCAGGTTCGACGCATCCGGACAAACAGTCATACCTTCAGAGTTAACTACGATGTTCCGGTCTCACCAACTCTTCTGGTTCACGCGGGCCTTGGGTTCCTGCGACACGTGAACCCTGACCAGAGCATTCCTGAGGTACTTGATTACGACCCGGTCGCCGGGATTGGCCTGACGGGGGCGCTATTTGGAAAGGGCTTTCCGAGAATATCCGGGCTGAACTCCGCGACTGGCGGAGGCATGTCCCTGGGCATGGGTTCGAACGGCGGCCTCGTATTCGCCGACAAACCTACAGCCGTCCTGAGCGCCACCTTTGTGAAGAACAGTCACACCTACAAAGCGGGGGGAGAGTGGCGTATCGATACGTTGACGGTGAAGGCAATCAGCGGAATGTTCGGCTCATGGACGTTTAGCCCCACGCAGACGGGCCTTCCGTCGACCCAAGGTCAGGCTTTGTCGGGCGGGGACTTGGGATTGCCATATGCCAGTTTTCTGCTTGGGCTGGTGAATAACGGCAGCATCTCCAACCCTACGGATCCCCAATCGCGTAAGCCATCGGTTTCGCTCTTCGTCCAGGATAACTGGAAGATCACCCGGAAGTTAACATTGGACTATGGCCTGCGGTGGGACCACCAGGGCTATCCGGTGGAGATCCATCGGCGCACCAGCGCTTTCGCCCCAACCATTCCTAATCCCTCGGCGGGAGGACTCCCGGGAGCGATGAACTACGAAGGGTATGGTGACGGACGCTGTAACTGCCGCTTCGCTGAAACGTACAAGTACGCCTTCGGGCCAAGGCTCGGGGCCGCCTATCAGATCAACCCCAAGACGGTCATCCGCGCGGGATGGGGAGTTTCCTACGGGCAGACGTCGCAGGGCCAGGCGAACATTTCGCCGACTCTGGGAGCGGGCGGATGGAACACGATCAATTTCGACACGCCTGTGTTTGGAGAGGCTGCGATGAATCTGCGTAGCGGCCTCAGTTACAACATAGCGGACCTTTACCGCGTCTCGTTCAACCCCGGCATCCGGCCCTCGCGCGGTCTGATCGACAGCCCTCCGGCGCTGATTGACCGCGGCGGCGGCCGTCCACCGCGCCTTGCACAGTGGACGGTGTCGCTACAGCGGGAAATCGGGAAGAATCTGGCGATTGAGGGCGCGTACGTGGGAAACCGTGGCGCCTGGTTCCAGGTGAACTCCCTCGTGAATCTCAACGCAACTCCGCCCGAGCGTCTCCGTTCGCTGGGTCTGGATATCTCCAATACGGCAGATCAGGCTCTGCTGCGAGGCCGTCTGGATTCTCCTGCCGCCGTCAGCCGCGGATTCAACAGGCTTCCTTATACGGGATACTCGCCTGGCAACACGGTTGCCCAAAGCCTGCGGCCTTTTCCGCAATTTGGAAACTTAGCCGTTGCCGGCGCGCCTCTCGGCAATACCTGGTACGACTCCTTGCAAGTAAAAGTCACCAAGCGGTACTCGCGCGGCCTTGACCTTCTTGGGACCTTCACCTGGCAAAAGGAACTGACCACCGATGTCCCGGTAAACGATGTTTTCAACCGCAAGAATCAGAAAGCCATCTCGAATTTGTCCGAGCCTTACATTCTAGTCCTGGCTTTCAACTACCGGACGCCGGCGGCGGGATCCAGATGGGTCCGAACCCTTACGGGCGGTTGGACGTTGGGTGGCATCCTGCGCTACGCCAGCGGACTTCCCATTCCTGTTCCCGTATCGCAAAACCAGCTCGCGAGCTTACTGTTTCAGGGCACGCGCATGAACCGCGTCCCCGGCGAACCGCTCTATCTTTCCGGCCTCAACTGCCAGTGCTTTGACCCAAACAAGGATTTTGTGCTGAATCCGAAAGCCTGGTCCGACGTGGCGCAGGGCCAGTGGGGTTTCTCGGCACCCTACTACAACGACTTTCGGTACCAGCGCAGGCCAGACGAGCAGGTGACCTTCGGCCGCGTTTTCCGGCTGCGGGAAGGTTGGTCGTTCCAACTGAGGGCTGAGTTCTTTAACGCGTTCAACCGCATCTACATGAATGATCCTTCGGCCGCGAATCCGCTCCAGACACAGACGCGAAATGCACTCGGTGTTCCGACGGCAGGTTTCGGGCGAATTGACACCGGGTCATTGGTAACCCAACCGCGAAACGGACAGATCGTGGCCCGCTTCCAGTTCTGAACGGTGCTGTTTCGCTTTGTGATCGGAGGCTTCGTTCCGGTTACGGATGGGAGGGCGTCGAACCACTGAAAGTATAGTTGCCATTCGTGGCGAGGCCACCCCGCCCTGTTGCGTCACCGGGGCCATCCGCGAGAGGTAAATGGATCGCGCCCGCGCCGCGTCAGGGTGCTCCGGACTCAACTTGAGGCGTATTCACGGCCTTCATGCGCCGCAAGTGGGCCACGACGAGCCGGATTTCGTCGAACGTGACGGCAGCGGGCGCCGCCTCCTTGATGGGCCTGTAGAAATCGGTTCCGAGACGCGCGGCGGCCTCCTCGATGGCCAGTCGCGATTCGGGACGCACCCAACTATCCTCAAGCGGAAGCTCACCTTTCTGGACGAGGTCGGCGACCAGGCCGACGACTGTCCCAACCTGGCGGCCCCGGATCACCGCAATCTCCTCAAACGTCTTGCCTTCGGCGAGCATGCGCCGGGTTTCCTCCGCGGGAGATTGCCGCTGTTCCAATGCCACGGCGGCGCGGGCGCCGTTGCGATAAGCGTCCAGCGCGGCGAAGATCTCTTCCCCGAACTGCTGCGCCTTGCGCTCGCCGATTCCCTCTACACGCAGCAATTCGACCAGGCTCGATGGGCACTTCCGGCAGAGATCCTCCAGCGTGGCGTCGTTCAGCACCATGAAGGCGGGGACGCCATTCCGACGGGCAACGCCGCGCCGCCATTGACTCAGGAACTCCACCATTTCGAAGTCGATGGGAGGCGAGGAACGCAGGGGTTGAGACGGCAGCGCCGCCGGCGGGCGTGCAATTGGGCGCGGGGCTACCTTCCTCCCGCGCGCCCTCCTGGATTTCTTCGCGGGCTCCACGAACTGGCTGGAGTCAAACCAGGAAGGCGGCTCGGCGCAAACGTCGCACATACCGCACGTCTCCCACTTCGGAGTCTCCCCGAAGTGGAGGCAAATCTGGCGATGGCGGCAGCTCTCCGATTCGGCGAAATTCCGGATTTCGCGGTAGCGGGTCCAGGCGCGTTGCCTCTCCGCGTTGTCTTCCAGCTTTTCGATAAAGTACGCAAGCAGCCCGGCGTCCTTGTACTGCCAAAGCAGTGCGCAATCGGCCGGAAGTCCGTCGCGCCCGGCACGCCCGGCCTCCTGGTAATACTGCTCGACCGACTTCGGCAGCGAGAGGTGAATCACGGCACGGACGGCGGCCTTGTTAATGCCGAGACCGAACGCGATGGTACCCACGAGCACCCGAATCTCGTCCGACATCCAGCGCTCCTGATTGCGCCGGCGCGCGGCCGGGTTCATCTTGCCGTGATAGGGGACTGCGGAGATCATCCTGTCTCCGAGGAAGTCGACCGTCTCCTCCACCGACGCGATGGTCGGCGCGTATACGATGACGCTGCTTCCCGCATAGCGCCTCAGGGCCTCCGCCAGCAAGCCGCGCTGCTCGCGTTCGGTTTCGCAGGCCCGCACGAGATAGCGCAGGTTTCGCCGGTGGAAACTCGCGATGTACTTGTGCGGCTCGCGAAGTTTGAGCTGATCGAGAATGTCGTGCCGGACGCGGCGCGTGGCGCTTGCGGTGAAAGCCGCGATGGGCGCGTCGGGGAATGCATCGCGAAGACAGGCGAGTTGACGGTATTCCGGACGGAATTCGTGGCCCCATTCGGATATACAGTGGGCCTCATCGATCGCGAAGAAACCGACGGGCACGCGGCGCAGCCAGTCCACCGTTTGAACCAGACGCTCGGGCGAGAGGTAGAGAAGGCGGTAGGCGCCAAGCGGAGCGTTGCGCATCACTTCTGCGCGCTCCTCCGTTGTCATGGAGCTGTTCAGAACGGCGGCGGGAATTCCCATTTGTGCGAGCGCGGCAGCCTGGTCCTGCATGAGCGCAATGAGGGGTGAGATCACGACCGCGGTCTTGCCTGAAACCGCCGCGGGCAATTGGTAGCAGAGCGACTTGCCGCCACCAGTCGGCATAACCACGCACACGTCGTTGCCGCCGAGTATGCTGATGACAACGCGTTCCTGAAGAGGGCGGAATTCGCCGTAACCCCAATATTGGCGCAGGGCGTCGTTCAGAGTTTCGGGCGAGACGGTCGAGACGCCGGGAGTCAATATATAATTGTAGCCGCCCATGCGAACGAGACGAGACATTTTCCGCACGGCCGCCGCCGCGACGGCGCTGCCGGTTTTGCCAGTGCTGAACGCGCAAGAACATCAACACCCACGCGGGGCGCCTGCCACCGCCCCCAAGCCCTACGCGCCCACGTTCTTCCGCAGGACGGAATTTTCCCTGCTGGCGCAGGTGACGGAGCTTATCATTCCCCGCACGAGGACGCCGGGCGCGATCGACGCGGGCGTGCCCGAATTTATCGATCGCGCCTGCTCGCGGAGCAGCGAGCTTGGAGCGCGGCTAAGGGAGGGTTTGGGCCAGCTCGCGTCTAAGGGTTTTGCCGGAATGGACGAATCTAAGCGGGCCGCTCTCCTCAAAGGCATCGCCGATAGTCCGTTCTTCAAGGCCGTCAAGGACCTGACCATCGACGGCTATTACACCTCTCGCGCGGGCCTCACGCAGGAACTCGGCTGGAACGCGAACACGTTTCTTTCGGAATTCAAGGGCTGCACCCATCCGGAGCATCAAGGTTGAGCGATGCAGATCAACAGGGCTGAGACCGTACACGACGTGGTGATTGTGGGGAGCGGCGCTTCAGGCGGCATGGCCGCCTGGAACCTGACACGGAAGGGCATCAACGTGCTGATGCTCGATGCGGGAAAGAAGTTCGACCGCGCGAGCTTCTGGAGTCACGTGAAGCCCTGGGAAGTGGGACCGCGACTTGAAAAGGGTCAGCGTCCGCCTCAGTTCTACCTCGACACGAAGGAACAGCCCTACCTGACGCCTAAGGACCAGCCCTTCGATCTGGTACGCGTCTGGGGGCGCGGCGGCAAGACCAACATATGGGGACGTGTCTCGCTGCGCTACGGCGATCTGGAATTCACAAGCGCCGAAAAGGACGGCTGGGAAATTCCATGGCCCATCCGCTACAAGGACATCTCGCCGTATTACGACCGCGTGGAGCAACTGATTGGCGTCAACGGCGGCGACGACGATCAGGATTCGCTCCCAGGCAGCAAATATCATTTGCCTCCACCCGCGCCCCGATGCGGCGAGCGCCTCTTGCAGAAGGCGGCGAAGGGGATTGGGATTTCGATCGTCAACGGCCGGCGCGCAGTGCTGACGCGCGCGCACAACGGACGCGCCGCGTGCCACTATTGCGGCGCTTGCGGCAAGGGCTGCGACACGGCGGCATTCTTCAACTCGACGGATTACCTGATCGACCCCGCGTTCAAGACCGGAAAGCTGACGCTAGTGGATAACGCGGTAGTGGCGCGCGTGCTCGCGGACGAACGGGGTTTGGCGAGCGGCGTAGTGTATTTCGACCGCCACACGAAAGAGGAGCACACCGTACGGGCGCGCGTGGTGATTGTAGCCGCGTCCTGCATCGACTCCACTCGCATTCTGCTGAACTCGAAATCCAGCCGGTTTCCGAACGGCATTGGAAATTCCTCGGACTCGATCGGCCGCTACCTGACGGAGCAGATTCGCTTTCACATTTACGGCTTCATGCCGGAGCTTCGAGGGTCGAAGGCGCTGAACGACGACGGTATCGGCGGCGAGCATATCTACATGCCGCGCTTCAATCACAGGCTCTCGAAGCGGGGCTATCTGCGCGGCTACGGCGTGCAGTTCTGGGGTTGCGGCTCCCAGCCGAACGCGAATTTCGCGAAGCAACTGCCCGGGTTCGGAGCGGACTACAAGGCCGATGTGAAAGACAGGTATCCGGCGCTGGTTGCGCTTCATCCTTATGGCGAGGTGCTGCCCCGCAAGGAAAACCGCGTGACGGTTGAGAATACGCCTCTGGACCGCTACGGTGTGCCGTTGGCGCGGATCGAGTACAAGACCGGCGAGAACGAGCGGCTGATGACGAAGGAGATGTACGACACGGCGGAAGCGATCCTGCACGCCGCGAAGGCCGAAATTCTGCCATACGAGCGCGGACGGCTCGACGTGGCCGGCAGCTCGATCCACGAGCACGGCACTTGCCGGATGGGCGCGGACCCGAAACGCGCGCCGCTCAATGGATTCTGCCAGTCGCACGACGTGAAGAACCTGTACGTGGTGGACGGGGCCGCGTTCACCACCGCTTCAGAGAAGAATCCGACGCTGACGATCCTGGCGCTGGCGTGGCGCGCAACGGACCAACTGGCGGAAGAGATGCGGTCCGCGCGGGTATAGCCCGGCTAGGTGTGCGGCCAAAGAAGGCGTGTAAACTCAAATAGCCCCGGATCCAGGCCGCGCTCATTCAACTGGCGCGCGCACTCGCCTGCGGAATCGCCGATCGCTTCAATTCGCTTGAGCGGCGTCGTGGCGGGGCTGTACATTTCGAGCGCGACGAACTTACCGGCAAGCGCGAGCCCCTCTTCCAGCGTGAGGCTCTCCGGTGCCCTGCCGATCGCCATCTTTGCATCTTTTGCGATTGTCGATGCCATAACACCCGATCTTACCATCGTTCATTTACGGCCGTGGCACCTATAGTCCCAGCAGTACTTTCGGCGTCGGCGTCAGAATCTCGCATCCGTTCGCCGTGACGAGCACGGTGTCTTCGATTCGCACGCCCCCGAAACCTTCGATGTAGGCACCCGGCTCTATCGTGATCGCCATTCCGGCTTCAAGCGGTGTCTTCTCGCCCTTTCCCATTCGCGGCGGTTCGTGGATTTCGAGGCCCAAGCCGTGTCCGGTGGAATGCATGAACGCCTTCTCCAGGCCGTGCATGCGGAGTATGCCACGTGCGGCCCGATCGACCCTTCCGGACTCATTCCCGGGCCTTACGGCGTCGATGGCGGCAAGTTGCGCCTCAAGCACCGCTCCGTAGAGATCCCTCGCCTTTCGCCCCGGCCGGCCAAGGAAGAGCATCCGCGTCATGTCGCTTGTGTAGCCGTTGAGCGTGGCGCCCATGTCGATCAGCACGAAGCGCCCGTGCTGCAGGGGGGTTGGCCCAGGATTCGCGTGCGGGAGCGCCGACCTCGAACCCGCCGCGACAATGGTCTCGAACGAAGGCTTGTCGGCGCCCAAACGACGCATCCGGTATTCGATCTCCGCGGCGAGATCGGACTCCGTCATTCCGGGCGAAATCGCCCGAATGCCCTGTTCGAAAGCTTCGGAGTTTATCCTCACCGCTGCTCGAATCGTCTCGATCTCCACCGGGGATTTGCGCATTCGCCGCCGTTCCACAATCCCCGCCACGGGCCGGAGCGCCGCGCCCAGCGGCAGTTTCGATTTCAGCGAGTCGTAAACCTCAAACGAAACCCGAGCCTGTTCGAAGCCAAGCCGCCGGATCTTCTCCTTCGCCGCCTGGGCCGCCACGCGTGGCATTACGGGACCCGTTCCCACTCTGACGTGGCAGTCGACCTCGCGCGCCGATTGCAGCTTGTAGCGCGGATCGGTGAAAAACGTCGCGCGCTCCGGCGAGAGGAGAAGCAGGCCGTTGCTGCCGGTAAAACCGGTCAGGTATCGGACGTTCGGGAGAAACGAAACGAGCAACGCGTCGATTTTCAGTTCGGCAAATTGCTCGACGAGGCTCGCCCGGCGGGATTGAAATTCTGTCATGACGCTCATTCCGGTAGCAGGAGGATCTTTCCAGCGGTCTTGCGTCCTTCAAGATCCCGGTGCGCCTCGGCGGCTTCAGAAAGAGGGTAGATGCGGTCGATACGCAGTTTCAGTTTGCCGCTGTCCACCCAGCCGAGGACATCGTGGGCGCGGCTAAGGAGTTCATCACGCGTGGCCGAATAGGCGGCGAGCGAAGGCCGGGTGACATAGAGCGATCCTTTGGCCGCAAGGAGGCCCAGGTCGAAGGGAGGTACCGCCCCGCTAGACTGGCCGAACAGGACAAGCGTCCCGCGCGGCTTCAGGCAGTTCAGGCTCTTCATGAAAGTGGTTGCGCCGACGGAATCGTAAACCACGTCGAGCAGCGGCCCGCCCGCACACAGGCGCTTTACTTCAGACTCGAAATCGGCTTCGTTGTAAAGGATGGTCTCGTCCGCTCCGGCCTCGCGCGCGAGTTTCGCCTTCTCCGGCGAGCCAACGGTACCGATGACGCGAGCGCCCAGATCCTTGGCCATCTGAACGACGAGCAGTCCCGCGCCCCCAGCGGCCGCGTGAATCAGCATGGTGTGACCGGGTTTGAGGGGAAAGGTCGAGTAAACCAGATAATGCGCCGTCATCCCTTGAAGCATCGCCGCTGCGGCGCGGTTGAAATCGAGGCCGGCGGGAATCTTAACGAGCTGCCAGGAAGCAACCAGTTGATGCGTCGCGTAGGAGCCTCTCGCCATGGCGTAGGCGACGCGGTCGCCCGGGGCCACTTCTGTGACGCCATCCCCAACGGACTCGACCACGCCAGACGCTTCCATGCCGATCGAAACCGGGAAGTCCGCCTTGTACAGACCAGTTCGAAAGTAGACATCGATGTAATTGACGCCTATGGCCGCGATGCGCACCAGGGCTTGCTTCGGTCCAGGCGTAGGGGTCGGCAATTCGGTCAATTTCATTTGCTCCGGACCGCCGCATTGTTCAGCGAAGATTGCTTTCATGAAAGTCCTTTTCGCAGCGCGCGAGTGAGATGGACCGCCGCCGCATACAGCAGAAGATAGAACAGCGTAAGGGGAAACAGGAAGAGACGCCCCAGGGTACGGACGGCGCCGGCGCCCGCGAGGCCAGCCCGGTAGAGCGCGAAGTGCCGGATGACGCGCCAGTTCTCCCGGTCGAACCAGAAATAGTCGCCATTCTCGTTCAGGATGAAGACCTTGACGGGTAGCCGCGCGGCAAGCATCCACTTCCACTTGGTCATGATCGGCTCGGCCGAGCAGATCATTCCCATGATCGAGTAACGCCGTGCCGCAAGTTCGCGGAACAGGGCCCCGCGGGCGGCCGGATCGCGATAGTCGGTGACACAGTAGGCGGCTGTGTGGGCCGGGTCGAAGCCTCGCGGTAGTCCCGAATAGCAGGTCACGAGGTCCACGTGAATGGAGTCGCCGTAGGTAGAGCGAAGGACCGGAATCAGGGCTTCCAGCAAATGACGGGATCCGCTTTCGACGAGCAGGATCCGGCTGGCCGCAGGCGCGCGCCGCGAAAAGAAATACCGCACCTATACAGGGTACCGGATTCGGAACGGGTGCGGCGTATTTGCGTATGCGCGTCCGACCGCTATTTTTCGAATTGAATATTCGATTCGCCGGAATACTTGTGGTAGTTGCGGAAATCGATGGCGTTGCGGCTGCAAACGTTCGTGCCTCGCTGGCAACTCAAGGTCTCCGAGTGCACAGGAACCAGAAACTGGCGGTCCGCCAAGCGGACGAATTCGTAGTCGAGCGCCGTTTCGATCTTGTCGAGCGGAAACTCGGAAGGCACGTTGCGGGCCTGCATTTCAATGCGCAGCACGCGGCTGGTTTCCTTGTCGATCCAGACAGATCCGCGGTAGGCGGGGAGAACCGTTTGAGAAGCGACCTGTACGCGCCAATGGGAGTTCTCGCGTTCCACGGTGTAGTCGTACAGGAGCGCATCCCGCCCGGAAGTCCGAGACTCCTTGCGGTACCGGAATTCGGCGGCCGTCCCGCGCGAGAATAGATCGACCAGCAGGATGCCGAATTCGCCCGTCGACCAGGAGCCGGGGAGTTCCTCCATGCTCTTCTTTGTGGGTTTGCCGTTGATCGCGAGGTTGCGGTAGCGCTCGCGTCCGCCTTCGTAGACAACTTCCGCCGAGATCACGTCCTGCGCCTGCCAGTTTGTGATGTGCGACTGACTGACGAAGCGCGCAGTAAACTGCTGCGCGACATAATTGGGCAGGCTCTCGGTGAAACCGAGGGCGGCTTCGCGGGCCTTTTCGATACGTACGTCGTCCGGATGGGCGGGCGCTCCATCCGCGCCGGATGCGGCGGCGGAAATGGATTCAGTGATCGACGCCGGAGCAGACTCCCTTTCAGGCTCGTGCCCCGCAGGCAGTTTCGCCGAAGCCGTCTGCACGGGTTCTTCTTTGCGCGCGGGGGCGGGCCTCTTTACCAGCACGGGTTGGCCGCGGCGGAGACGAGGGCGGCCGTCTTCTTCGAAATCAGGAATCGGCTGCGCGGATTCCCGGATCGTCACCGGTGGATCCGGACGTAACGGCGAATCCGGAGATTCGGCAGTCTCAACCGGCAGTGACGCGGCGCCAGGGGCGGATTTCTCATTCCCCTCGTTACTCGGCGCGGGGATCTCCGCGGGGTTTTCCGCGGACGCGGACGTCGGTCCGTCCGCGCGGCGAAGAATCGGACGTTCGTCATCGTCGCCGCTCCGCGAAGCCTGCGTCGAAATCCGTACTTCCTGAGAAGCACGAATGCGTTCAGCAGCCGATCCTTCACGCTCCCAATGCACATTAGCGGCCGTGAAAAAGCCCTCTTCGTCCTGCCTCGCTTCGACGGTCACCTTGTCGCCAGGCTTGACAAGCGAAGCCTTGATCTCTTCGCCGTTCTTCAGGAACTTGGTCTGCTCGGTGCGCTTGAGATTGATGATGCGCGTGTCACCCGCCTCGACGACGACGTCTTTTTCGGTAATCGACCGAACGGTCCCAGTGATTTCCTGGAGCGGTTCGTGAGCTTCCTGTTGCTTGTCCTTGGCGGTTTTCTTGTTCTTGCCCCGCCGCGGGAACGGAAGGCCGACGCCTCCACCACCGCCAGGATAGCCACCGCCAGGATATCGGCCGCCGCCACCCGGATAGCCTCCACCCGGATAGCCGCCTCCGGGATAGCCGCCGCCGATTTGGGCGAGCATTTCCGGACCTTGCAGCACCAGGAACACGCAGAAAACAAGGGCGGCACGCGAGCGATGCATAGCGGCTAACTCCTGATACATTGTTACACGTTGACGCGCCGCGGAGCGGAAGGGTTTCGCATTTCGCGAGTGGCTACACTCCCGCCAGGCGCCGGTAGCCCTTCACCGCCGCGTTTTGGAATTCCCACGCATCCGGCAATTCCGCCGGCGGCTGCCGGTCGTATTCGAGCATATAGGCCGCTCCTTGAAACAACGGCCGCCCGACGATCCTCGCGCCGAATCCGGCGAACTGCGGGAATTTGGCTAGTGCTTCGCTGATCGCTTTCGCGGCGAGGGCGCCGTCAATTGCAACGTTGTTCAATCCGTCTCTCTCCTAAGTTGCATTTTCGTCTCTGTAAAATAGGGACCTCGAACTGGATGCTCCAGGACTAGATCCGCGCCATCCAGCGGCGGTTTCAGTACGTGCGCGTCCCGCTCACCTTCGTGGCAATCTTGTACAACGACGTGCGGGCCGTAATGTACAGACCACGGAAACCTTCACCCCATCCGCAATTGGCCGCCACCTCCGGGGTCAGGATTGTTCCGAGGTGATGGCCCGCCGTGTTGATCACCCAGACGCCGCCCGGCCCCGTCACCCAAAGATTGCCCGCCTCGTCCGTTTTCATACCGTCGGGCACGCCCGGCCGGTCGCCTTTCAGCTCGATAAGCACTTTGCCGTTCTTGAGCGTTCCATCGCCCGCCACGTCATATGCGTGCACGTTGCGCTGCCCGCTGTCGGCAATGTAGAGCATCTGCTGATTGGGTGAAAGGGCAACGCCGTTCGGACGCTGGCAGTCCGTCGCCACGAGCCTCACTTCTCCCTTTCGCGTGATTTGGTAGACGCCCGGGCCTCGAAGATCGGTGAAGTATATGCTGCCATCTATCGAGTACACAACGTCATTTGGAGCGGTGAGCGGCTTTCCGTTGTACGCGCTCGCGAGCACGGTGATCTTCCCGTCTTTTTCCGTGCGTGTCACCCGGTCCTTTTCGCAGGTCAGCAGCCGTCCCTGGTGGTCGAAAGTAAGACCGTTCGAGCCGTTGCTGTTCTCGCGGAACACCGTCACTTTCCCGTGCTCGAACCGCATGATGCGATTCGCCGGAATGTCGCTGAACAGAGTGAAACCCAGGCGGCTTGTCACAGGGCCTTCGGTGAACGTGAAACCGCCCGCTACCTTCTCGACGTTCGCGTTCTCGGCGACGCACTCGTGAAATTTCGGATTCTTGACGTCGAACATGTTAAGACCCCATTCCGTGCATGTAGTACGATTTAGCCGGCGCCGAATACCTCACCTTGAGCATCGGCGTCTCAATGCGCTTCCCGCCCTGGAACGACGATTCCATCAGTTGCTGGAGCGCGCCCGTCGTCAGCAGCGTCCGCTCCACCGGGTAAAGGCGCTTACCGGTCTCTATCATGTGTGCGATCGCATCGGTCAGCGCGCTGAAGTTGTTCGAATTCTGCGTGGGCACATAGCAACTGGTACTCTCGATTTCCTTCGACCCCTTCCGCCGGTAGGCCACCAGATATTCGCTCACGAGCCCGCCCAGCGCGACGACCGAGGCCTTGAATCCGTCGTTGTACTCCAGTAGGCATGCCACTGGGGCTTTTACGTCCTCGGGCCTTCCCTGCCCCAGTTTCTCCGCGCGGCCTAGCGCTGCCTGCATCAGTTCTTTCGACCACCGCTTCTCTTCCGCCGCCTTCCACACGGCCGGGCCCTTCAGATACTCGACCGCGCGAATGCCTGTCTCGCCGCCCTTCCGGCGTTCCACGAAAGCCTGCAGCGTTTCGAGGTCATGGAAGATGCCGCCGTCAGTCACCCATCCGCCGCCTAACATGATGGCGTCATCGAACTCCACGCCGAGAGGCGGATCAAGCTCCGGCCGGCGAAAGGTGACCGAGACCGACGAACCCGCCATGAGCGGAAACTTCAACTCGCGCGAGAGATCGTACATCGTCTTCGCCTTGGTCCAGTCGTAAGAAAGGTGCTTGTCGACAAAGATCGGCGCTGAGCGTTTCGACTTCCGGTAAACGTCGGTGACCTGTTTGTAGAATTCGAAGCGGGGATAGAGATGCTGTTGACGGTCGTTGAAAGGATAATTCCCATGCTCCGCGATCAGAAGCACACCGTCCACGGCGAGCTTGCCCGTGCCCAGCGTGAGCGCCTCTTCGATAGACTTCGTAACGGGGAATCCGTACGCGGCCGAGAGCCTGTGTCCGATGTCGGCGGGATGGATCTGGTCCATGTAAAGAGACACAACATCGAAAGGCGGCGGAGTGTACTTATCGTTGATCCACCAGCCTTCAAGAAAACGCGTAATAAAGTTGTCGGAGTGCGACCTCACATGGTAGGTCGTGGATATGGCGGCGATTTTCTTTCGCTTCCCGTTTTTCCCCGCCTGCGCCGCGAGCGCCGGCATTGCACCAAGGGCACCCGCCGCGGCGGCGGAAGCCACGAATTCTCTGCGTCTCATTTTTCAGCCCTCTCTTCGTTCGCGCGCATGATGCGCATCAGATTCAAGCCCATTACTTTCCGGATATCGCCGTCAGAATATCCCATGCCGATCAACCCGCGCACGATGGCCGGGTACTTCGACACGTCCTCGAGTCCGGCCGGCGCCATGCCGGAGATGCCATCGTAGTCGGAACCGATACCGACATGATCCGCGCCCGCCACCTTCACGGCATGGTCGATATGGCGAAGCACGTCTTTAATATCGACCGGCGGCAGCAGCGACCGGTAGCGCTGCTGAATCGCCCGCTTCATCTCCCAGCGCCGCGGATTACCCTGGTTCAACGCCATCATGTCCGCGATTTCCTTGTCGCGCTTATCGCGGTTGGGAGCGAATACTTCGTTCGCCTTCAGGTTCACATAGGGCGCATTGAAATTGATGAAGATCGCGCCGCCGTTGCGCGTCAGCGCTTTCAGCATGTCGTCCGTCATGTTGCGCGGAATACCGGTGACGGCGCGAACGTCGGAATGCGACGCGATCACCGGCGACTTCGTCACCGCCAGCGCGTCGAAGAACGTCTTGTCGGAGACGTGCGAAATATCGACCATCATGCCGAGCCGGTTCATTTCGCGTACGATGTCTTTGCCGTAGTTCGAAAGGCCGTTGTGCACGGCGGCGTCGGTGCCGGAGTCCGCCCAATTGTTCGTCCTGAAGTGCGCGAGCGTCATGTAGCGGATACCTAGACGATAGTAATCGCGCAGAACGGCAATGCTGTCCTGTATGATGTGCCCGCCCTCAAGGCTGAGCAGCACGGCGATCTTTCCCGCCTTCCGGATGCGCTCGATGTCCGCCGAGGTCCGCGCGAGCTCGATATCCTTGGAGAACTGACTTGCCTGCTGGTGCACGACGTCGATCAATTCAAGGGCGCGTGGAATCCAGAGTTGCGGAGGAAAGTCCTGGGGCTGGACGGCGACACCAAAGAAAATCGCGCCGGCGTGGCCTTTCCTGAGGCGCGGAATGTCGGCCTCATAGTATTTATGTTCCTCGCCGAGGCTGTAGGCTTCGTCCACCATATGCCACGGAGTATCGATGTGGGTATCGACGATGAGGATATCGCGCATCAACCGTTCAAACCGCTGATCCGGTGTTTGCGCGAACGCGGCCGAAACCGCAAACAACGAAAGGAATGTGGATCGCATTTCTAAGCCTCCCGGCGTTTCAGAAGGAGTTTGTCCTGATACGCTACCACCACTACTCCATGCTGATTGAGCACATTGGTTTCGAAGGTGACGACCCCGCGCGACGGTCCGAGGTCCTTTCCTTCAAGGACCTTCTTCACAACGCGTACGGTGTCGCCGATAAAGACGGGCTTTGTGAAACGCAATCTGTCGACGCCGTAGAACGCGAGGACCGTGTCGCCGACGGTGTTCATCTGTGTCATCAGGCCGATCGAAATGCTGAAGATCAAGGCGCCGTGAGCGATGCGCTTTCCGTAAGGGGTCTTCTTCGCGAACTCCTCGTTGGTGTGAAGCTCGATATAATCGCCGGTGAGGCCGGCGAAAGCGACGATATCGGCTTCGGTGACGGTCCGGCCGCGGGTCTCAAAAACCCGGCCCAATTCAAAATCCTCGAAATACAAACTTGGCACGCCTGCAATAGTAGCAGATGGACGGCGGCCCGATTCCGCGAGGGAGCCGAAGCAGAGCAGTCCGGGGCGGCACGAGCATTTGGCGACCGTCAAGGATACGGGTGATCGGTCTCGGGACACGGTAATCAGACAAGATCTTCATCAGCCGGCGGCACCTTCGCGGGGCACTGGCGGGCGAAGTGCGGAACGGCTCACACTTCTACAGCCGTCACGTCGAAAATTCCCGTTATCTCCTCGACGGGCACACCGGCCGCAAGGTCTTCGAACACAGGCTGAACCGGCACCCATGCGCCGCTAACCTTTCGGGGAATGCTCCCCAAGGCGGCATTATGACCAAGGGAGAAATGTCCTTACCATGGTCCACGGTCTTCAGTCTGACTTCTTCGCTGCCATCCCGAAGCACCACAACGCCCGGCGCGTCCGGACAAAAATCCGATCCTCTCCGATGGCCGGCGTTGCATAGCACTCCTCGTCGAGTTCGTTGACCGCGAGAACCTCCTGCTCGCCGCCCGGTTTGAGCACCGTCACCGCGCCGCTTAGACTCACGAAGAATACCTTGCCGTCTCCGGCCACAGGCGACGCGTAGTAATTGTCCGCGACGCCGCGCAGCCTCGCCTGCTTCAAAACCGTACCCGTCGCTGGATCGAGCGTCGTCAGCACGCCGGCGTCGCTGACCATGTAAAGCACACCACGGTAGAGAAGCGTCGAGGGTAGCTGCGGAATCGCCTTGTGGTATTTCCACAGCACCTGCCCGCCGGCGCGGATCGCGAGCAGCCCGTTCTCCGCAGCCATCGATGATTGGTAGGTACGCCATTCCGCCGCGTCCAGTTTTCCATCGTGGTTCAAATCGAGATAAGGAAAGTACTTCGTCGTGCGTCCGTCCGGGCTCTCGCCGATCTCGATGGTTCCGCTCTTGTCGCGATCGTGCTTCGCCAGGACACCGTCGAACGCCGGTATCGCCACCTGCCTGCCCGGATCGTTCTCTGCCATGTTGTAGCCGTTAATGTATACAACGCCATCCGCCAGGACCGGCACGGACTTCATCTCCGAAGTCAACCCGCGCGCGGTCCACACAATCTCCCCCGTCGAAGCCGAATAGGCGTCCATGCGGAACGATCCCGGCGCAATGATCTCGGTGGACCCGTTCTCCGCGCGGCGGATCACCGGCGTCGAGTGGCCGCTCAGTGCTTCGGTTCTCGGCGTCTTCCAAAGCTCGCGACCGTCATCGGCGGCGTAGGCTCCGGCGTAGGAGCCGAGCGTCTGATCGCAAACGAGCACCACGCGGCCGTCCACCACGACTGGCGACGCTCCCATTCCGTACGAATTCTGAAACGGGCCGAGCGGGCGGCTCCACCGTTCGTTTCCGTCGTAGTCATAGGAGATCAGTCCGTAGTCCGGGAAAAAGACGTAAAGATTCCGTCCGTCCGCCGCCGGGGTGGGCGAAGCGGGGCTGTTCCGCTTGTCGAGATGTTCAGTCCTCATGCGGGGGCTTTCCCGCCGCCAAAGAATTTTGCCGGAGTGCTGATCCAGGCAGATGGTGAGGAGCTTGTTTTCCTCGAAAGCGGTCAGGAACACACGTTTTCCGCTCAAGACCGGAGAAGAATGTCCCGATGGCAGCGCCGTTTTCCAGATCAGATTCTTGGACGGGCCGAACTCGGCGGGCAGACGGCCGGCATCCAGGACGCCCGTCCCATTCGGGCCGCGGAACCGAGTCCACTCCTCCGCCGGCAGCGCGGCAGCAAACAGCAAGATGCACGATAACCGTCTCACGCCGCTTAGAATAGCAGGAGTGGAAGAAGAAGTCCTTAGCAAAGCGTACGACCGGCGGTTGCTGGGCCGCCTGGTTGCGTATCTGCGCCCGTATCGAGGTCACATCGCGGTTTCCGTGACCTGTCTTTTGCTGCATTCCATCATGCAGATCGCTGGACCGCTTCTCACGAAAATCGCCATCGACCGCTACCTGGCGCCGAATCCGGCGCGCGAGTCCACGGTCATCGAAAACCTCCTCCCAAAGGACTGGCTTTCCGCCGACCCCTTCGCCGGGCTTGGACAGATCACTCTTCTCTATTTCGCGGCTCTTGCCGGCATCTTTCTCTTCGAGTTCGTGCAGACATACGTCATGCAGTACACCTGCCAGCGCGCGATGTTCGACTTGCGCCGCGAGCTATTTGCCCATCTGCAGAGGCTCGATCTCGCCTACTACGATCGCAATCCGGTGGGGCGGATGGTCACGCGGGTTACATCGGACGTCGATACGCTCAACGAACTGTTCGCGTCGGGACTCGTCACGATCTGCGGCGACCTCCTCACGCTGGCGTTCATTACCGCCGTGATGTTTCAACTGAGCCCAATGCTGACGGTAGTGATGCTGCTCGTATTGCCGGGCGTCGTCGCCGTAACCGGGCGGTTCCGGCGCGCCGTTACGCAGAGTTTTCGAAACATTCGAGTCGCTATTGCCCGGATCAACTCATACCTTCAGGAGCACATCACAGGCATCGTGGTCCTACATCTATTCAACCGTGAATCGCGCAGTCGCGAGGAATTCCACCGGATCAACAAGGTCCACATGGACGCATATAAGGACACGATTACGGCATACGGGTGGTTCTATCCAGCCGTCGAGTTCCTGTCCTACCTGTCGCTCGCCGCCGTGCTGGCGGTGGGCGGCTTTCGCGTTGAAGGTGGCGGGCTCACCCTCGGCGTCCTCGTGGCGTTTGTGCAATACAGCACGCGATTTTTCCGCCCGATTCAGGATCTAAGCGAGAAGTACAACATCCTTCAGTCGGCAATGGCCTCGGCCGAACGTGTGTTCGGGTTGCTCGACACGCGGGCGGAGGTCGCTCGACCGCGTGATCCCCGGGTAATGCCTGAATCAGGTGCGCGAATCGAGTTCGATCATGTCTCGTTTGCCTACAAGAACGACGACTGGGTGCTTCGAGACGTCAGCTTTGCGATCGAGCCGGGAGAAACGATCGCCGTCGTCGGGCATACCGGAGCCGGAAAGACCACGATTATCAGCTTGCTGCTGCGCTTCTACGACGTCACCCGCGGCGCGATACGCATCGGCGGAATCGACATCCGCGAATTCGACCCCACTGCGCTGAGAAGCCACTTCGGAGTCGTGTTGCAGTATCCCTGCCTGTTTACCGGAACGATTGAAGATAACATTCGCATGGGTACGGAACGAATCGGGCGAGAGGACGCGGAGGAGGCGGCCGAGCAGGTCAATCTGGGGGCGTTTCTGCGCGAACTTCCGGAAGGCATCGGCCACGCCGTGCAGGAGCGGGGCAATTCGCTCTCCACGGGGCAGAAGCAGTTGATCGGGTTCGCGAGGGCGCTCGCGCACGACCCGCGTTTCCTGATTCTCGATGAAGCGACGTCAAGTGTGGATACGGAGACAGAGTTGCGCATCCGCGAAGCTCTATCGCGGCTCGTGGAAGGGCGCTCTTCGATTGTGATCGCGCACCGGCTCAGCACGATCCAACGCGCTGACCGCATTCTGGTCATGCACAAGGGCCGGTTACGCGAGAAGGGCACTCACCAGGAACTGCTGAGCGAGCGAGGCGTTTACTGGAAGCTCTACCAGTTGCAGTACAAGGATCAGGAGCGGCAGTAGACGCGCCTGCCGGGACTACCTGAGGATTTCCCGCCTCTAGGGATCTCGATTCACCAGCGAATCGTCTTCGCCTTCACGCCGGAATCCTTTTCGCCTTGCCCCGGAATCCTCAAACGCGGCTCGAGTGTTTGCCATGCTCGCGGATTTCCCACCCTTTACCTCCACGTTTGGCCTTCTTTGCTCGTCTAAATCCATGTGAAGCTGTTCTTTTTCGTCGTGGCGTTCGTCCACGGCCTGTTCGCGGAGACCGCCGTTCCCGCAGGGATGCTCAATCAGGTGGAGAAGCGCTACAACCGCGCCCAGACTCTTCAGGTGAAATTCAGCGAATCCTACAAGCAAGGGCGAAGGGCCGCGCGCACCGAATCCGGTACGCTCTATCTTCGAAAGCCGGGTCGCATGCGCTGGGAATACGCAGACCCCGCCGGCAAGCTGTTTCTCTCTGACGGGAAGACTTTCTTTCTGTTCAGCCCGTCCACCGGCCAAGTCGAAAAAATGAAGGCCCGCGAAACGGAGGACATGCGGGCGCCGCTCGCGTTCCTGCTGGGCCGCCTTCATTTCGAGAAGGACTTCCAAGGCTTCTCCGCGCGAGAAGAGAGCGGCGGAGTTTGGATATCGGCCGAGCCGAAATCGGTCAATCTACCTTATTCGAAGGTCGAGTTCCTGGTGGCGCCCGGCGCCCGGATCCGAAGAGTGCAGGTGACGGGGCAGGATCAGTCGGTCCTCGATTTCAGCTTTGAGGACGAAAAACTCAACCCTCCCCTAAAACCGGAGTTGTTCAAGTACCGCGAATAACATGGCCGAATGGATTCTGAAATACGCGGATACGCGGGGCGAGATGCACCAGCAGGTCGCGAACGCCGCGAGCGAGCAGGAACTGCGGGAGCGCTACTCCCAGCAGGGATTCCTGGTGTATTCGATCAAGCCCCGTAACGCGATAGCGGGCATTTCTTCGACCTCGTTTTTCGGAAAACGCAAGAAGCTGGACATCGAGAAATTTCTTATCTTCAACCAGCAGTTCGTAACCCTGATTCGCGCGGGCCTCCCGATTCTGAAGTCACTCGACTTACTTGCGGACCGTCTCACGGACGCCAAACTCACCGAACCTATCAAAGCCGTCCGCGACGAGGTTCGGGGAGGCGTGCTGCTTTCGGAAGCCTACCGCATGCAGGGCCTGTTTCCGAAAATATACATCACAACCGTGATGGCGGGCGAGAAGAGCGGAAGCCTGGTCGAGGTTCTCGACCGCTACATTACGTACCAGAAAATGTCGCTTGCAGTGCGGAAGAAGGTGCTGGTCTCGTTGCTCTATCCTTCGGTGCTGATCGTTCTGGTATTGTTGCTGATCGTATTTCTGGTGACGTTTGTGGTGCCGAATTTCGCCGAATTGTACAACAGCATGGGCGCGCAACTGCCGGACATCACTCGGATTCTGATTGCGGTCGGAACGACTGCGCGGGCCTACATCCTTGTCGGCATCGGTGCGCTGTTTGCGAGCGGGATTCTGTTCAAGTATTGGGCGCGGGGCGAGTCGGCGCGAGAGAAGATCGACCTTGTGAAACTGCGGACACCGCTGCTCGGCCCGATCTGGATCAAGTTTCAAGTGGCGCAATTCTCAAGGGTTCTCAGTACGCTGCTGACGGGCGGCATTCCACTTGTCCAGGGACTTGAGACGGCTGCGGATTCGCTTGGAACGGCGCTGTTGCGGAAGTCTCTCGACAAAGCATCGAAGCTTGTCCGCGAAGGCCAGGCGCTTTCGAAGTCTCTCGAATCGACGGGAATTTTCCCGGAGCTTGCGATTGACATGATCGAGGTAGGCGAATCGACTGGCGCTCTACCGGCTATGCTGGCCAGCGTCGCCGAGTTCTACGAGGAAGACGTTAACACGCAGATGGCTGCCACGCTATCGCTCATCGAACCCGCGATCATGATCTTCATGGGGATGTTCGTGGCATTCGTGCTCGTTGCGCTGTATCTGCCGATATTCTCGCTCGCGGACACGATCCACTGACGGGCGGCTTCTGGCGAAGCCCTGGGTATCGCGGATCGATCCCATCGACCGTAGCGCTCCACACCGTCCATCTCATCTACATCATCGAACGCCACCTTCCGCTCTCCACGAAACTGGAGCCGTTCGCTGCGGCCCAGCGCGCCGGCCACAAGCGGTTTTGGATCACCACCTTATCCCAGCAGGTATTTCCCAACCCGGCTATCCGTCAACTGGACACGGCCGCTGGCGGATTGAAAACAACGGCTGGATGGATCTGACGAAACATTGGGCATTCACACATATTTCGCCACGCTTGCCGGCACTGCCCAAACAGACCATCGCCTCTCGCGAGCGAGAGCCGGTCTCGAACCAAGGCCTCGCAGCCGTCGCGATGCTTCCTGTCATCGCGTTCGCCTTGACCTCCGCCTTCGTCCTCAGACACTCCAAACTCGCTCGACAGGACCACCTCAACTGCCATCGCCGTCGCTGCTCAGCTGCGCCGGGGCGTCCGAGACTCCGCCCCCGATTCGAGCACCGGACTGAGCGAGCGGCTTCAGCCAGCCCCTTGGATGGGCCCCGCCGCTTGCGCCACGCCAACGGACTACAGATACTCGCCTCATTTCTCCTGGCAAACAGTGCCCCTCACAAATGATCCACTGAATTCCCCCCGCTACTAGTACCTAGTTGCATAAGTCAGAGTACTTGGCTTTGGGGCCGGAAGGGAACACGACTGCCTTCTTCCATTCAAACGGCGCTGCCTTTTCGTTGTAGACTTCAACAAAGTCGTCGATCGCTTGCCGCACTTGCCGCG